>Ga0209834_10000556_pt1 | contig 22696 bp, 27 predicted proteins | sample Mar14236cmmetaG_FD_184134 | JGI IMG/M metagenome (GOLD analysis project Ga0209834, IMG submission 184134) | Marine hydrothermal vent microbial communities from Guaymas Basin, Gulf of California to study Microbial Dark Matter (Phase II) - Marker... ...
TCATAGATTTTCGTAACATTCTCAAGAACCACTTGTGCCATTTTCACTTACCTCCTCACTTGATTCAAGAATGATTTTTTTTATATCTTTTAAAATAGGAAATTCTTCTTCACCCACATCGATCAGATAAAGTTCATAAACATGAGATATGAAATCTATAAGTTTCACATATTTAAGATAATCAACCATAACCACAGAAGGTTTTCCATTTCTGGTTATAACCACATCAGTACTCTCTGCCTTTTTTACAACTTTTGCAAAATTTTTTTTGGCATCTGCTATTGAATAAAATTCCAAATCGGATATTTTCAAAAATGATCACCTCTGACCATAATTATAGTCATTTTGTTTAAAGATGTCAAATATTTTAGGACAAGAATTTGGAATAAATCTTTGATTGGATTGAGATCTTGTGCTATAATAAAAACGATGATTGTGAATTTTTTCGCTATTTAACTCCTGAGGTGAAGGGAAAAGCCTGACACCAAGGGAGAGGGATAAAGGAATGATCAATAGGTTTGACTAAATATAAATCCCCTCCCTTGGTAGACGATAAAGGGAGGGGATTTGCTTTGTACTATCTCTTGAATATACTGGTTGAAAATCGAGAAGCTGTGTATCGTGAAGTGAATGAGTTGCTTCATCAATATTCCAAATGCATTGAACTCAGAGTGGGATACCCTGTTAAAGAAGAAGATGTTGGAATAATAGTTTTAATAGTAAGAGCAGATAATAACACCATGGGAGCTTTTAGCGGTAAATTAGGGCAAATAAAAGGAATCCGTGTAAAGTCCATTTTAATAAGACGATGAGAGGTGGTGAAACAATGTTTGTATTTGTAAAGGAGAGAACGGAAGAAAAAACCTTCATTTCTGAAGAAGAGATAACGGAACAACTTGAAAAGGCTTATCCTGATCCCCAAAGGGTTAGAGAAATTCTAAGCAAATCTTTATCCAAGCAAAGATTGGAACCGGAAGAAACAGCAACCTTGTTGAATGTTGAAGATAAACATCTATTGGAGGAAATATTTGAAGCCGCAAGGAAGTTGAAGACCCTTATTTATGGTAACAGAATAGTTTTGTTCGCACCTTTGTACATAGGAAACGAATGTTGTAACGATTGTGTATACTGTGGTTTTAGAGTATCAAACAAGGAAGTTTTGAGAAAAACATTGACCGACACAGAATTGAAAAATGAAATAAAAGCACTCGTTGGCAAGGGACATAAAAGATTGATAGTTGTGTACGGCGAGCATCCAAAGTATTCTCCAGAATTCATAGCGCACACGATAGACATAATATACAACACTAAGTTCGGTAACGGTGAAATAAGAAGAGTGAATGTTAATGCAGCACCTCAAACAGTGGAAGGTTATAAGATTATCAAAAATGTGGGAATTGGAACATTTCAAATATTCCAGGAAACTTATCATATGCCTACTTACAAAAAACTTCATCCACGGGGGCCAAAATCCAATTTTGCTTGGAGACTCTATGGACTTGATAGAGCAATGTTAGCTGGGATCGATGACGTGGGAATAGGCGCATTATTTGGTCTATACAATTGGAAATTTGAAGTTATGGGATTGATATATCATGCAATACATCTTGAAGAAAGGTTTGGAGTTGGACCTCATACGATATCTTTTCCACGTATAGAACCGGCAGTCGGAACGCCCTTTTCCGAGAATCCTCCAGGCCCTGTTAGTGATGAAGAATTCAAGAAACTCGTTGCGATACTCAGACTTTCAGTTCCATACACAGGAATGATACTTACAGCAAGAGAAAGGCCAAAACTTAGAAATGAGGTTATAAAGCTTGGAGTTTCACAAATAGATGCCGGGTCAAGTATAGGAGTTGGATCATATTCAGCTACAAATGAAGAGGTTATAAGAAAGAGCCAATTTTTGCTTGGTGACAGAAGAAGCCTCGATGAAGTTATATACGAATTATTGAAAGATGGATATATACCATCTTTTTGTACTGCTTGCTACAGAGCTGGAAGGACTGGTGAACATTTTATGGAATTTGCAATTCCTGGATTTGTTAAACGTTTTTGCACTCCAAATGCAATATTTACTTTGATGGAATATTTGATGGATTACGCCAGTCCCAAGACTAGATTAGAAGGAGAAAAATTGATAAATGAACAACTTCAAAAATTCGATACTAAAACTCGAAACGCCGTGATCGATGGATTAGAGAGATTATATAGAGGTGAAAGGGATGTCAGGTTTTAAGATCGAGGAGATTTTAGAACGTATAGCTGAAAAATATGATTGTAAGATCTGGTTGGCAAAAAGGATAGGAAAAAGATTGGCGTACATAAATGGTATGAAAGCTGGGAGAGAAAGGTTTTTACCCGCAGAAAAGATATATGAGAAGGACAATATAGTGGTTTTTGCTGAAGGATTGAAGAAGCCCATTGATGAAATCCACGATGTTTTGGAAAAGGCGGTGGAGAAATTTGTTAATAAAGAAGTTAATTCAAAGACCTGATAGTGTAACTTATGATGAATTGGTGTACTTACTCAAAAAAGATGAATACACCGAAAAACTCTTTGAAACCGCAAACGAGATTAGAAGAAAATATGTTGGTGATGAAATACATTTAAGAGGAATAATAGAGTTTTCAAATTATTGTAAGAGACATTGTCTCTATTGTGGGATTAGGAGCGAAAACAAGGATCTTAAAAGATACAGAATGACGAAGGAAGAAATAATAAACAGGGCAAAAGCAATAGCCAAGCAAGGTATAAAGACAATAGTTTTACAATCTGGGGAAGATCCATATTATACGGCAGAGACGATTGCAGAAATTATTTCTGAAATAAAAAAATTCAATGTGGCAGTTACTCTAAGTATTGGCGAAAGAGATGAAGAAGAATACAAGCTGTGGAAAAATCATGGAGCAGATAGATATTTGATGCGTCATGAAACAGCAAGCGAAAAACTTTATAGCTGGATGCATCCTGATAGTTCATTCGAGGAAAGATCAAACCATCTGAAAATTCTCAAAAGATTAGGTTATGAAACGGGAGCTGGATGCATGGTGGGGTTACCCAATCAAGGACCTGAAGAGTTGGCATTAGATCTTGTATTCATGAGAGAGTTGGATGCAGATATGGTAGGAATAGGTCCATTCATACCTCATCAAAATACACCGCTCGGCAATGAAAAAGGTGGAGATTTGAAAACATGTTTGAAAATGATTGCATTAACTCGCCTTTTAATACCGGATTGTAATATTCCTGCGACTACTGCAATGGGATCTATACATCCAAGAGGTAGAGAACTTGCATTGAAAGTAGGAGCAAACGTAATTATGCCCAATCTAACGCCACTCAAATATAAACCTCTTTATCAACTTTATCCCAACAAAATTTGTATCTTTGAATCCGATATGAAGTGTATTCCATGCGTTAAGAACATGATAAGCAGACTTGGAAGAACTGTTGGAAAGGATTTTGGTAGTAGGAAGAAGATCGAATATTTGGTGACGTAATACCTTTAAAATAAAATTTTTCCTGCTTTTTCATCTGGGGTACTTGACACTCCCTTACATTTTAGGTATCATATAAATTGCTTGTTGGGTGCGTAGCTCAGCGGGAGAGCGCTTCCTTGACGCGGAAGAGGCCGCAGGTTCAATCCCTGCCGCACCCACCAGAATATACAAGTAAAAAAGGGCCTTTTTGGGCCTTTTTTTGTTTGTGTGTTATTATTTTGTGAGAAGAGGTGGTCAAATTGACGATTGTTGAAGTAAATAACTTAAAAAAGCTCTATGGATCATTAGAGGCTATTAAAGGGATCAATTTCACGATAGAAGAAGGAGAAATATTTGGATTAATTGGTCCAAATGGTGCGGGTAAAACAACAACACTTCGAATAGTATCTACCCTTTTAAGACCCTCATCTGGGACAGTGAAAATATTTGGCTATGATGTTGTTAGCAATCCTGGAAGCATAAGAAAACTTATAAGCTATCTTCCCGAAGATGCTGGAGCATATAAAAATCTAACGGGTATCGATTATCTTGCATTTATAGCAAGATTTTTTGCAAGTAGAAATAAAATGAGAGAGATGATCGAAAGAGGAATTAAAATAGCAAATTTGGGTGATAGGATAAATGACAAGATAAATACATATAGTAAAGGAATGATGAGAAGACTTTTAGTAGCAAGGGCCCTCATGACTAAACCCAAATTGGCAATTCTTGATGAACCAACTTCTGGGTTGGATGTGCTGAATTCTCAAGAAGTTAGAAAGATAATAAAAGATTCGGTGAAATCCGGGGTTACCGTTTTACTTTCGTCTCATAATATGCTCGAAGTAGAGTTTTTGTGTGATAGAATCGCACTCATAAACAATGGTTTGATTGTGGAGACGGGTACGCCAAGAGAACTCATGGCGAAATATGATTCCCAAAACATAGAAGAGGTTTTCATCGAGGTGATCAGATGTTCTGGAACCTCTTAAAGAAAGAGCTCAAAGAACAATTAACTATTTCAAGTATTATAATAATGATTTCTCTGTCATTTATGTATGCGATCATAGGTCGAAGTATAGGTAACATTGAAAAAGAGGTTACCAAAAAACCCTCAATAGGTATTGTAAATTTGGATGATGGAGAATTTGGGATACTAGTTGCAGATATTCTAAAAAATGTATCTAATATCTTGTATGAAGGTAAAGATATAAATGATGGTATTGAAATAACTACAAAAAATAAAGGTGTTTCACTTTTGGTCATTCCTGAAGATTTCACCGAAAAGATAAGTAAAGAATCTCAGGCAGAAATAAAGATTTACTGGATATTAAGAGGATTAGGAATTATGGACTCTGTTTCGTCAGGGGTGGTTGAAGGACTAATAAATTATATAAAAAGTGAGATATCTAAGGTGTTAATGAAAAATAGTGGGCTGAAATATCCAGATCTCGTTTTAAATCCTGTAATTAAACATAATGTAACATTTTTAAAAGATAAAAAGTTAGAAAATATTTCCCCCAATCAATTAATAAATAGTATTTCTTCGCAGTCTATGATGACTTCTGTAATCATAATGATGTTGATTTTAATGTCTGGAGGTTCTGTGATATCCTCTATGGGATTGGAAAAAGAAAACAAAACACTTGAAACCCTTCTGACAATGCCAGTTAAGAGGAGTCAAATAGTTTTTGCTAAGATCCTCTCGGCAGCCATATCGGGATTGATCATGGCTTTGATATATATGGTTGGTTTCAGTTTCTACATGAAATCGTTTTCTATTGCTACGAAAAGTGTGGTTCTGGAAAGTATGAAACTAGGAATGGATGATTATTTGCTAATAGGCAGTCTACTTTTTACAGCAATGTTGTCGGGTATTTCAATTTCACTGCTACTCGGTATATTTTCAAAGGATTTCAAAAGCGCTCAAAGTATGAATTTTCCATTGATTGCCCTCGCGATATTCAGCATGTTGATTACGATGTTCAAGGATTTTGATACGCTTCCTTCGATCTTAAAGATCGTAACTTTTGCCATTCCATTTACCCATCCAATGCTTGCTATACGTGCCTTGATGACTGGAAGTCATGGAATAATTTTGTGGAGCATATTATATACAACTTTATTTGCAATTTCAATAATCGGGGTGGTGAGTTGGTTATTTAAATCTGATATACTCATAGTTGGAAGGGCAAAGATTAATAAAACAAAAAGAAGAAAGTTTTAGGGGGGATTTGATGGCAAAAGCTGATATTGGTAAAACGTTGAAAGCTCCTTTTGAATTACTTGTTCATTATCCAATCATAGGCATTCCACCTTTAATAGCTTCATTTGTTTCCTTATTGATGATTTTAGCAGTTTCAAGTGGCGGAATTGCTATGTTTGGCTTTAGAATGTTTATACTATCAGTGGTAGAGTGGGGCGTAGTTTTAGCAATGCAAGGTTGGCTTGTGGCGATGTTAGATGAGATACTTGTTAATGAGAAGGTGGATCTAAAAAATAGTTGGTTTAAAGTCATGGAGGTATTCGGAAGCCTTTTGATCACAGGATTGATAGTATCGATACTCACCTCAGTTGGTATGACTTTTTTCATAATTCCGGGGATATTGATCATGGTTAGTCTTTCTGTTGCTATCCCTGCAATTGTGAAAAAGAAACTTGGTGTTACAGATTCGTTGCGTGAGAGCATCAACTTCATCTATTCTCAGGGAAACTTTTGGATCATTCTTTTGATAATTGTTATAGGAGTATTATTATCATTTATTCCATTCATTGGAGCGGTTTTAGGAAGTTTCTTGACGAGTCTATGGATACCTTATGCCTATTTGAAATATTCTGAATAGGGCTCTCTAAATTTTCAAAAAATCTCCGTTAAATCTATAAGGTAACAATTTTCTAACGGAAGATCTTGATATTTCGCCTTTTTTGGATACCATAATAACTTCAAAATCACCAAACTCAGCCATCACTTGTCTGCAAGCTCCACATGGTCTTATTGTTTCATCTGTATCTGCCACTATTACGATCTTTTCAAAATCCTTTTCTCCCTCTGATACTGCTTTAAATATAGCAACTCTCTCTGCACATACTGAAAGTCCGAAAGAGGAATTTTCTATATTACAGCCAGTATAGATTTTCCCACTTTTTGTTAACAAAGCTGCTCCAACTCTGAACTTTGAATAAGGGACATGAGCATTCTCTTTTGCCTCATTTGCCAATTTTATCAGTAATTCATCATTCATATATTATTCCTCACTTTCTATTCTCATGTTTTCTTGATACAAGTTGGGGCTTATCTCCATTTGTATTTTATCAATTCTACTTTTACTTGCCGCGAGAATTTTAAAATGAAATCCATTCACATCTATTTCTTCACCAACATTTGGGACTCTCTCAAATATTTCCAACAGATAACCTCCTATTGTTTCAAATTCTGTTTCTGGGAACTCAACATTGAGTTCTCTTTCAAGATCCGCAATTGGAATTTTGGCATCGATTATGTAAACATTTTCCTTTATTTGCTTTATTCCAAGTTTTTCGTCGTGATCAAATTCATCCATAATTTCTCCAACTATGTATTCCAAAATATCTTCCATCGTTATCAAGCCCAATGTTCCTCCGAATTCATCGACGACTATTGCCATATGTATCTTCATTTTTCTAAATTCCGACAACAGATTGCTTATTTTCTTTGTTTCTGGCACAAAATAAGGTTGGTGCATCAACTCACGCGTCCTTATCTTCTCAATATTCTTCAAACTATTTTCTTCTGCTAGGATACTCAATACATCTTTTGCATAGCATATTCCAATTATGTTATCAATAGTTTCATGATAAACTGGTATCCTTGAAAATCCTTCTTCTTTTATCAATTTTATAAGTTCCAAAAGGTTGTCTTCATCTTCAACACAAACCATATCAACACGAGGAACCATTATTTCGCGTACATCAGTATCTTTCATTTCCAAGATACGTGATACAAATTCGCTTTCTTCTTTTTTTAATATTCCTTCTTTTTCTCCCACTTCTACTGCGAATATAATTTCATCTTCTGTTATGAAAGGTGCTTCAGCAAGTTTTTCGCCGCCGAATATTTTTATAAAGAAGTTGCTTATTTTCATTAATACGAAAATCACTGGTCCAAGGATGAAACTCAGAAAGTTTATCAAGTGTATGGTTTTTCTGAATATCTTTTCAGTATTTTCCTTTGCATAAATTTTTGGTGTTATTTCACCAAAAATTAAAATCGCGAACGTCATTATTCCGGTAACTATCGCCACAGCTGTACTCTCTGCTTTCTTTGGAAGTAGATCTAGGGCTATTACTGTTGCTATAGAGGAGGCAAGTATATTGACAAGGTTATTACATACTAATATGGTGGTTAAGAGCCAATTTGGTCTGTGGAGAGCATCGTGTATAACCTGTTTTCTGTTTTGATTATCTGATTTTTCAAGCATTTTCTTCAATTTCAATCTTCCAATACTGGTAAGCGCAGTTTCAGAGCCGGAGAATAGACCTGAAAGGAAAAGCAAAAAAACCAAGATGAGGAAGTCTCCAAAAATCTTCCACGAACTACTTAAAGGTTCAACACTATCCACTTAGGATCTCACCTCTTCATTTTTTAATAATGATATTTCTCGTTATTGATAATTTTGAAAGCCCTGTACAATTGTTCGAGTAGAATCAAAACTGTAAACTCATGTGTAAAGGTCATTCTGGATAACGATAACTTCATGTCAAATTTGCTTTCCAGACTATTATCAACTCCATGGACACCACCAATGGTAAAAAGAATCTCAGCTTTATTGCTATGCATGAAAATATCATTTAAAAACTTCGAAAAAGCTTCCGACGAAAGTTGCTTTGCGCTTTTATCCAACAAAATATTGAACGAATTCTTTCTAATATATTTTATCAATTTCACTGCTTCATTGTAAAGAACTCTTTCCTTTGGCAATTTATTAACATCTCCACCACTCTTTATGTATATGAGATCAAGTTTCGCATACCTCGATAACCATTTCTTATATTGTTCAATCCCATCTTTCAAAAACTTGGTTTTGACTCCTCCAACACACAGTACACTTATCTTCAGCTTTACATCTCTCCGTTTCTTTTCTCTATTTCCTCAGCAAGTATATCCAGAATTTTTTTCTCGAGTATTCGTGAAGAATCGAAATTCTCAAGTTGCAAGTAAAACTCCGCTACTCTTACAAGTGAATCCATTGGTACTAAACCAATTATCTCAGTGCCTGCAATCTGTACTCCATACCTCTGAGCCTCTAATTTTATTAGTTCAAAAACCCGATAAATCGGACTTTTTTTGTAATTTGTTAGATTCATGGAAACTTGGACTATTCCTTTCTCTTTCAATTCTATTCCAATTGCTTTTACATATTTGAATCCTCCACTCGAATTTCTAACGGCTTTTGCAATATTCTTAGCTACATCTATTTTATCTGTCTTCAAATTCACATTCAAAGCAACAAGATATTCTCTTGCTCCAACTGCTGTTACACCAGCCGTGGGATGTACTTTTCTTGGTCCAAAATCTGGTTCCCAATCATCAAGTGATATCTTTTCATTAAAGTGTTCGAATTCACCTTTTCTTATTTCAGCCAAATTTTCTCTTAAGGGTGTAGTGGCAGATTTTTCGTATAGATAGACAGGTATGTTGAGTTCGTCACCTATTCTTTTGCCCAATTTCTTTGAGGCTTCTACACATTCTTCCATTTTACAATTCCAAACCGGAACCAGTGGTATTACATCAGTTGCTCCCATTCTTGGATGCTCGCCTTTGTGTTTTCTAAGGTCTATTAATTCGGATGCTTTTTTGGTCATCTTGAACAGAGCCTCTATTAATTGATCTGGCGTACCAACTAATGTTACAACGGATCTATTGTGATCATAATCCATCGACCAATCAAGTACCCATACTTCTTCGAAGCCCTCACATTCTTTTATTATTTCTTCAACAACTTCTATTCTTCTTCCCTCACTAAAATTCGGTACTGATTCAATCAATTTCATCATTTTATGTTCCACCTCTTTCTGAAATAATACCATATTGAGTGTTTTAATTACCAAAACTGATACAGATAAACTTTCAATCCACTATTATAAATTATTATAATGCGTTTAGGTTTTCTACCAAAAATTTTTGGAACTTTCTCTGAATCACTCAAAAAGTGAAGTGAAATATCTTTATTATTTTCGAAGATTTCTTTAAAATGCCTTATTATCTTGTTTTTACGTATTTTGAGCCTTTGACCATATGGAAGATTGGTTACAATCCAACTTTCGGTTGGAATCTGAATGTATTCAAAAAAATCTTTGATCTCAAATCTTATCTTCCCGTGAAGATTTAGACTTTTAGCATTCAATTTAGCAATTTTAATCATTTCAGGTGATATATCTGAACCTATGATTGAAAGATCGATATTTTTGATAGACTCTTTTGCTTTTTCCAATTCGAAGTTCCACTGATACTTGTTAAAAAATGGCCAATTGTTACATGCAAATCTTCGCCCAATCCCCGGAGCAATGTTCATCGCTAGCATCGAAGCTTCTATCGGTATTGTACCAGAACCACAAAAAGGATCTATAAGAGATTTATTGAAATCCCAATTACTAGAAATGATTATTCCGGCTGCTATGGTTTCGCGTAAAGGAGCAGTTGAAACATACTTACGATATCCACGTTTATGTAATCCTTCTTTTCCCGTGGTATCTATCCCAACTGTCACGACATTTTTCTTTATATATATGTGTATTGGGTAAATAGGATATTTTTCTTCAAAAATAATTGTTCCATATTTTTTTGATAAACTTGAAACTATGGCTTTCTTAGAAATAGCTTGAATATCTGAAAGGCTGAAAAGATTTGATTTGTTAGATCTAACTTTAACTATAGGAAAAGCACCTTTTTTGTTTATATAATCACCCCAAGGTATTTGGCTTATTCCATCGAACAGTTCATCAAATGTTTCGGCTTCAAAACGCTTTAAAACGAGTACAACTCTTTCTGCCGTTCGAAGCCAGAGATTCAATTTGAAAACATCTTGAAGTGGAGCATTGAATAGGACTCTTCCTCTAAATGTTTGAACTATTTTATAACCCATACTTTTTAATTCTTTACAAAGAGCACCTTCCAAACCTGATGAACAAGTTGTTAAAAACTCTATTTAAATCCCTCCATTTTTAGGCCAAAGGTCTTTTAATTGCCATTCCAGGTCTTCTGGGAAATTTTTCAGGAGTTTCTGAAACTTTTTCAAAAATAACTAAATTTCTTTCCTTGTCTTCATTGAGTTTGTATATAATTACATTTGGCATGGAAAAACCCAAAAGATCAGTGATTTTCCTTGATTTTTCTAATTCCTTTTCAATTTTTTGACCTTTAAAGAGTATCAAGTTTCCTCCGATTTTTAACAATGGAGCAGCGTATTCCAATAAAATAACTACTTCACCGACGGCGCGCGAGATGACTGTGTCAAAGGCTTTTAGATTTTTTAAAGCAAAACTTTCCACTCTTTCACAATAAGTTGTCACATTTTTGAGATTTAACATTTTTTTCGCGTATTTAACAAAATCTATTTTCTTTTTTTTAGAATCAATCAGCGAAAAATGAACTTTCTCCAACACAATGGCTAAAGGTATTCCAGGTATTCCAGCACCGGTTCCTATGTCCAGTACTTTTACCTTTTCAAAGTTTTTCATAATTCCAATATACCATGGAACCAATGAATCCACTACAACTTCCAAAAAAAATTCATCTTCATCAAATGAAGTTAAATTGATGAATTTGTTTTTTGATTTTAAAAGTTCGGTATATTTTATTAAGATTTCAAGCTTATTTCCCAATTTTTTTGCAATATTTTTTTCACTTAAAAGTATTTTAGGACCTCCTTAGAAACTGTTGAGATATTTTATTTGGTCTTCAGAGAGCCGATCGATGGTTATTCCCAAAGTTTTCAATTTGACCTCAGCGACTTTTAAATCAATCTCCGAAGGAACTTTAAGAACACTATTTTGCAATTTTCCTTTATTTTGCCACAGATATATTAGAGAGAGCAATTGTATAGAAAAGGACATATCCATTATCTCCACAGGATGTCCATCACCAGCAGCTAAATTGACAAGTCTTCCTTCAGCCAGGAGGTAGAATTTTTTATTGTTTTCCATTTCATATTCAACGACATTATCTCTAACCTCTTTTTTTGATTTAGCAAGCTTTTCAAGCAAATCAAATGGTATTTCAACATTGAAATGCCCCGCATTTGCCAATATCACTCTATTCTTCATGAATTTGAAGTGTTCCTCAGTTATCACGTCTTTATTTCCTGTTGCGGTTATGATTATATCCGCTATTTTTACTGCTTCGAGGGAATTCATGACTTTGAAGCCATCCATAGCAGCTTCGATCGCTTTGATGGGATCGACTTCGGAAATGATTACGTTCGCTCCCAATCCTTTCGCTCTCATTGCTATGCCTCTACCGCACCAACCATATCCGCAAACCAAAACATTCTTTCCTGCAACCAACAGATTGGTATTTCTCATTATTGCATCCCATGTTGATTGGCCTGTACCATATCTATTGTCAAATAAATGTTTCATTTGGGCGTCATTGACTGCTATAACAGGGTAAGATAATTTTCCGCTTTTCTCTAACGAACGCATCCTCTTCAACCCCGTTGTTGTTTCCTCACATGCCCCCATGATCTCTTTCAATTGATTAGTCCTTTGAGTGTGGAGTATTGTGGTCAAATCAGCACCATCATCAAGTATCAAGTTGGGATGTTGATCCAGCGTTTGGTGAAGATTCTCGAAATATTCTTTCTCATCGTGTGTCCTTTTTGCGAATACTTTAATCCCCATGCTTGAAAGGGCTTGAGCAACGTCATCCTGTGTGGAAAGCGGATTGCAGCCGGTGGATATGACTTCAGCACCCATATCTCTCAAAACTAAAGCCAAATTCGCTGTTTTAGCTTCTAAATGAATGGACATGGCTATTCTTGCACCTTTTAGTGGTTTTTTATTTTCCAGTTCTTTTTTTAAGGTATAAAGTACATCCATATACTTCATCGCCCAACGTATTTTCTTAATTCCTGATTCTATCAATTCGCTATTCATTTAAATACCTCCTATATTATCAACTTTTTATATCATTAACTTTTAAATCTTATATACTAAAAAATCATTTACTAATTAAGTTATAAAAGTTAATAGCTTAATAATCTAATAAGTTACTAACTTATTCGTTTAAATCCTTCCCCAAAAACCTCTGAATTTTTGAATATAACTATGAAAGCTCTTGGATCGATTTCGTGGATATGTCTCCTCAGAACAGCCAGTTCTCTTCTTCTAACCACAGCCCATAGAATTGGTCTTTTGGAGTTTGTGTATGCACCCACCGCGCTTATTATTGTCGCCCCTCTTTCAAGATCTTTAAGTATCATTTCTTTTATTTTTTCAATTTCATTGCTTATAATCATAATACTTCTTGTACTTTCCACACCTTCTAAAACACTATCTATAATTTTACTTGTCACGAAGATCGTCAATATTCCGTACATCGCTTTTATTGGACCAAAGACAAATATCGCGAATGTAGTTATTAAACTATCGATTATCATTAACCCTGTGCCACTTGATATATTCGTGTACTTATTTATAATCAAGGCTATTATGTCAGTTCCACCAGTTGAAGCTCCTCTCCAAAAGACCATTCCCATTCCTAAACCTGCTAAAGCACCACCATATATTGGTGCAAGTAAAGCCTCGGATGAAAGATTTGGAATAGGAATTTTTACAACTAAATTGAAGAAATCCACAAAAATAGATAGAGCAATGGCAGAATAAATACTTTTGAACCCGAAATGTAATCCCAGGAGTTTAAAACCGAGTATGAAAAGTACAACATTGTATCCCAGCATCTGAAGCCCCACTGGCAAATGGAGCATGTAATAGACTATCGTTGCAAGTCCACTGACACCACCTGCAATGATTTTGTTGGGTATTAAGAAAATATCGAGTGCTAAAGCAGTTATTAAAGAGCCCAATGTCACAAACACATAATCTTGTATTATACTTTTCAAATTGGTTTTTATCTTTAGAGACTTCAATGTGTTCAATATCCCCCTTTTCCAACGCAACAAAATAATCAATTTTGTTGCGTTGACTTTTTAATATTCTATAATCGTCTATTTATCAGAGTTTTGTAGTTTCAGCACCCCTTCTTTTATCAACCAGTTTTTTATTTCATTTAAAACTTCATCTCCGATTTTTTCCTTGAATAATTTCTCGAAATTTTCAAACTTTTCTAAGGAGAGATTATTGTTTATGACAGCTGAAATTCTTTCTTTTAAGTCTCCTTCATTTTTAATATTTTCGAGATTCAATTTTGAAAAATCGAATGAATCGATTAAAGCCCTTATAACAGTGGCTTTGGTGATTCTTTCGTTATCTTGCTTTTTTTCTCTCAAAGCTGTTATAGCTGTGGTTATATGAGTTAACCTGTCAATTTGATCAATACGTAATGGAATATTTGACTTAATAAGTAAATTACTCATAGTACTTTTAACCTCCCAATTTATTTAGTATTAGTATTATACTATATTAATAAGTATTATAATCTTAACATAGTGACTTCTGAGGTTTTAAAGTTATTCACCTATTATCTTTATGACTATCCTTTTCCTTCTCTGACCATCATATTCAGCATAAAAAATTTCTTCCCAAGGTCCAAGGTCAAGTTCTCCGTTTGTAACAGGAATAATAACCTGATGGTGAGACAGAATCCTCTTCAAATGTGCATCGCCATTTGTTTCACCAGTTCTATTGTGAAGATAATCTTCTCTGTATGGTGCAAGTCTCTCAAGCCATTGCCAAATATCTTCCCATAATCCCGTTTCATAATCGTTAACTATTATCCCCGCGGTTATATGCATAGCTGAAACAAGGCAAAAGCCCTCTTTAATTCCACTTTTCCTAACAAGTTCTTCAACTTTTTCTGTTATGTGAACCAATTCCCTTTTTTTCTCGGTATTGAACCATAGATATTCTGTATATGACTTCAATCTAATCACCTCTTGTCATAATTTCAAAATAATTTTTCTGCGAATTCATCGACTTTCTTCAATATCCTCTCATCTTTTGCTGCATTTTTATTACCTAAACCCGGTAACATAAGACGACCGATATCCTTGAGTTTCAAATAATCAAATATTCTATCAAACATGACATTAGCGGAATCAGCTGTTGTGAGATCCTCATCAGCAAATACCAATACAACAGCTGCTTTTTTACCCTCCAAACTTATTGGAGACTTTGCAGAGGCGAGAGGATATAATCTGTCTATAAACAACTTCATGTAAGCTGTTACATTCCACCAATAAATTGGAGAAGCGAATATTATCAAATTCGTCTCTGGAAGTACGTCGAACACTTTTGACATATCATCTTTAAAAATGCAAGGTTCGGGATTCCAACACATATCACATCCAATACATGGAGATATTTTCAATTTGCTGAGTTTAAAATAAAGCCAATTTCTATTTCGTGGAGCGTGTGTTTTAAGCCGTTCGATAATAGTATCTGTGTTTCCACCCATCCTTGGTGAAGCATTTAAAACCAAGATCCCCATTTTTACACCTCCCCCCATTTCATGATTCTGTTAACTAAAAGTATTGAAATCTATCAAAAACCTCATTATTCTTTAAATAGGACCCCCCTAACACCTTGATTCTGTTAGCTAAGAGTGTTGATATAAAAAAACTTATTGCTTGTTAGAATAGAATTCCTCGTCACTATCGTTCCTCGGAATGACAAAAACAAAAAATGTCATCCCGAACGCATGTGAGGAATCTTATTCCTAATTACTATTATTTCTTATACTTTTCAAAGACTTCAATAATATTCATCTGTTATTTCTGATTTATCGTATATCATCATCACTACTAGTTAACACTATCTTTTATGAATATTTAGTTGAAAAATCTTTCAATATTCCCAAAGAATCAAAAAGATCGAAGATAGTATATCTATCACGAATACTATTCGAAAACATCACAGCCTTTGTGATCAGGTCTTTATCTATTTTTGAGTATTCATCTTCTAAATTCAATGATAATACAACTTTTCGTGCTATTTCTGCAAATTCTTGATAGACTGTTGATATTTCTTGGCGAGCCTTTTTGATAATTGGCATGCTCGGTTTATGAAGTTTCTCCACCTTATTCAAATAAATATTCATCAGTTTGGTTCCCAATGAAACTCCAAAGATCTCTTCCAAATTTCTCTTCCTATCTGCATCATCAATTTCAATGACTTTGAGAGATTCAAAGTTATCGAAAAATACCTGATAGGCTTTCAAGGATATCAATGTGCCTAAAGCCACTTGTATTCCATGAAACAAGGGTAATTCGTTATTCAGTTCATAATACATCTCTATGAAATGAGATACTATATGTTCAGCACCTGATGCTGGCCTGGAGTTTCCAACCATCGACATGGCAATTCCAGAGTTTATCAACAATCTAATTAGGACCTCCATCGCTTTTGGATCTCTTGAGAGTATTGAATTCACATTCTTTGCAACTTCTTTTATATCGTCAACCATCATTTTCCATGTGAAATCACATATGTATTCAGAATTTATAATCTTCGAAAGCAACCAATCCATTCTGGCTGTTATTTTCGCCATCGCGTCACCTACACCGGCTTTTATAAGTTCAATTGGGGAATTACTGAGGATTTCTAAACTTATCAGAATAGTTTTTGGTTGTGTGGCATCAAAAGTTTCTTTGAAATTTTTAACAAGTATAGGAGCAACCGGAGATGTATAACCATCCACCGATGGAGCAGTCGGTACACAAATGTAATCCAACTCCAATTTGGAAGCGGCATATTTTGTTATGTCATTTATCGTCCCTGAACCGACTGAAATCAACAAATCATTGTCCATTCTTTGGGCATACTCAATAACTTTTTCCACATTGGTCATATCAGCTAAAACCCTTTTTCGAGGTTTTAAAATCAGTAACTTTTTGTCTGGAATCGATAATTCGTCTATAATTGCCTCCAGTGTATTTTCGTCACATACAAAAAGAGGATTTTTGGAATCCAATCTTTTTATTTCTTCATCGAGTTCAGATTGTTTTAATCTGTTTCTTATTAAAATCCTTTCGACATCAACTTTGTGTATTTTTCCACATTCGCATGCAAAACTCTTCCCTAAAAATTCTTCAAAATTCATCATTATCTTCACTCCTTTAAAGCTTAAACATCAGAGAGATTATTATTAAAGTCAACAAAGCTATACCTGTAACTATCTCTATGATATTAATGGAACTCTTTTTGATTTTCTTCAATTTCATAGTTTCCAATCCAAGGGGAACAAGAAAAGTCAAGATAAGAAATGGAGAAACGAATATTAAATTATAGATCGCTAAAATCGAAAATCTTGTAATTCTATTGATACCGCTCAAAGCCGATAATGCAACAACATAGGGTCCAGAGGTGCACGGCAAAAGTACAATTCCAACAAAAAAGCCAATTATCAGCGCCCCAACTGGAGATAGTATAGTTTTCATGCCTTTCTCCACGGATTTCTTCCAGCGTTTAGGTATTGGTGACCATTCTTTTCCTTTGAATCCATTTATTATCTCCATTAATCCTACCCAGCCTGCGAATGCATAAAGTAGATATTTTATCCACCATAGGCTTTTTATGACCGTTATAAGTCCTAAACCCATGAGATAGTAAACTATAAAGGTTGCAATGGTGAAACTCAATCCAGAATAAATGATCTTTCTCTTTGAACCTATATTCACAAGCATCAATGTGAGAAAAACTAACAAAACATTTATTGCACACGGGTTTATTGCGTCAAGAAAAGCTGATGTAACACAAATCGCTAAGATCTCTTTCATACTTTTTGGTTTAAAAAAAGAAACATCTCGGAGCTCTATTTTATCCAAGAATTTTGGGTGTTCTTCCATATATCTTATCGTTACACCGTTTCTGTTCAAAGCATCTTTCCAAAAATTGAAATCTTGGGCTCCAACGACTATTGCAAATATCTCGCCATTTTTGATTCCAATTGTCAGGGGATAATATCTTTCTTGCTTTGTAGGAAAAACTTGTTGATAGATTACCTCGAATTCTTTTGCAGTATCTGTGGAAGTTAGATCAAAAAATTGGATCGAAGCTTCTGGAAAGTTTTCTGTGAGTATCATTTTCTCTTCCGCACAGTATTCACACCAAGGTGCACCAAACAATTTGAATTCCAGGTCGTTTGCCATGGTAATAGTGGAAAAAATGAGTAAAAAAACGAGAAGAAAGAAAAGTTTTCTCATTCATTATCACCCTTTGTAAGGAAATTTTCCACGAATTCTATTATTCTTTCAGCAGCTTTTCCATCGCCAAATGGATTTTTAGCTTTTGACATGCTGAGGTATAGATCTTGATCTTCAAGAATATTTTCAAAATTCACGCGAACCTTTTGTCTATCTGTTCCAATCAATTTTCCACAGCCAGCCTCAATTATCTCTGGCCTCTCTGTTGTATCTCTGAGTATCAAAACAGGTTTCCCAAATGTTGGAGCTTCTTCCTGTATCCCACCAGAATCCGTGAGTATTGCATATGAATTCTTTATGAGTGCTATCATTGTAATGTAATCAACAGGATCTACGAGCAGCACATTATCTAATCCATGAAAGATAGAAAAAGCTGTTTCTCTAACAATAGGGTTGAGATGTACCGGAAAAACTACAAGTATATCTCTTCGCTCTTTTAAAACATCTTTGACCCCCAGAAAAGCGCTTTTCATTTTAATACCCCAATTTTCTCTTCGATGCATTGTCAATAAGATTAATTTCTTATCAGAAATCTCATAATCTTTAAGAAAAGTCCAAAGCTTTTCATCAAGAATACTCGACTTATTTTTAACAATCCACATAAGTGAATCAACAACTGTGTTCCCTGTAACAACTATTTTAGATGACTTCACACCCTCTTTCAAAAGATTATTTCTCGCTTTGTCAGTTGGAGCAAAATGTAAAGTGGAAATCACGGATGTTAACCTTCTGTTCGCTTCTTCAGGAAATGGATTGTAAATATCAAAAGACCTCAATCCAGCTTCTACATGACCAACTGGTATCTTGTGATAAAACGAGACTAAAGAAGCAATGAAAGTTGTTGTGGTATCTCCCTGAACAATTGTGAAGCTTGGAGATATTTTTTTGAAGATTCCATCCAAACCGCTGACTATTTTTGAGGTCAGTATAGATAAGGTTTGCTTTTCAACCATCACGTTGAGGTTGTAATCAGCTTGTATATCAAAAGTTTTCAGGACTTGATCGAGCATTTCTCGGTGCTGACCTGTCAAGATCACTACAGGTTCCAAAATCTTTGATTCAGATAATTTTTTAACAACAGGTGCAAGTTTTATCGCTTCAGGTCTTGTCCCAAAGATAACAGCAATCTTCCTTTTCAAAATATCACCACGACTTTCCTTTATTTTCTTAAGACAATAACATTTTAAACGCACTTACGATCACTGCTAAGAAGAGAATAATTCTGATCCATTTTGTTCCCTTCTTGACACTAAACTGTGCTCCTAAAACACCACCGATTGAGTTCCCAACACCAAGTACTAAACCAGAAATTATATTGACTTTTCCTCCTATGAAGAATATTATTAAGGATAAAACCGTATATATAGCAATTATCCCCACTTTCAATGCATTAGTTTTAACGAGATCAAATCCTTTCACGAGTACTATGGCAGTAATCAAAAAAAATCCAATCCCAGCTTGTATAAAACCACCGTATATACCAAGGCCGAAAAATATCAAATACTGAATAATCAGAGGTATTTCTTTTTCTCTCTTTTTGCCTGACCACATTTTAGGCTTTAATACCAAAAGTACAGCTAAAACTATCAGTATTATCGAAATAACTTTTTCAAGGATCTCCTTGTTTAAATTTATTGCAATAGTGGCACCAACTGCAGCTCCAATAAGTGTTGGAATACCGAGGCTTAATATGTCTTTTGAAACATCTATACCATTTCTCCTGAATCTATATGTTGCTGCTATATTTTGCATTAATATCGCTATTCTATTTGTTCCATTGGCAACGTCTATTCCCAACCCTAAAAACGTCAAAATTGGAAGACTTATGAGCGATCCACCACCTGCAACTGTGTTTATAAACCCTGCAGCTATCCCTGTTAGTAAAACCAAAACATAAATCAACAATTACTACACCTCCGAGTTTCTACTCAACCATTCTTTCAACATCTTTGCTCTCTCTACTCTCCCTAATTTCAAATATGCCTGGTATTCATATTGTAAGGAGAGTACTGGTATTCTCATCCCTTCTACCTCTACAAATCGTTTATAGAGCTTCAAGTTCACGGGTTTCTCCCAAGTTCCATCTTCAAGCCGTTTTTGAATATCTCCCATTATCTCCACTTTGATTCCATCGATGGTCAATTCACCAAAATGTGAACGTATCTTCTCCGAAGAAGAGAATCTAACCTCTCTGGTTAAAAATTTTGAGAAGATACGTTCAATCTCATAAGCTCCTTCTTTGTCAGTTTGAATATCTATATCGTTGGGTTCAACGGGAACACCTTGAAGTGCGAACCCAAAGCTACCCGTTACTACCCAATTTATATCTTTATCTTTTAATCGAGTGTAAATTTTTCTCAGAACGTTGAGGTACTTTTTATCAAGCATCTTAATATTCTTCAACGATAACTGCAGTCCCGCTTGCGCTCACCATCAACATGCTTTGGCCTATTGTTTCATAATCGATATCAACACCCACAATGGCATTGGCTCCAAGTGCTTTGGCTTCTTCTACCATCTCATTTATTGCGATTTCTTTTGCTTTCTTTAGTTCTCGTTCATATGCTCCTGCTCTTCCGCCTACTATATCTCTAATTCCAGCAAAGAAATCTTTTAATATGTTTGCACCCATTATTGCTTCACCACTCACTATTCCAAGATACTTCATGATTCTCTTTCCTTCGATATTCGGCGTGGTCAAAACCAACATATCTATTTTCCTCCTTTCCTCAATATATAAAAAATCCATCCCAATGGGATGGATTCAAAGGACTCCTATCAGTCTCTAAATCTACCAATTTTAAGGATTTTAGCAATATTGGCATTTTCATCTATTACTGGTTTGATTTTCGGAGTCTGAGATGAAATTACAGTTGTCACACCTGGACCATGTCCGGCGTATTTGCAATCACTATGTATTACAATTCCAATGGTTACAGCTCCTTTTCTATAACATCTTCCAAACACGTTATCATGATCCATTATAGCCACAATATCACCAAATCTCAGGTTTTGGAGTCCATATTCTTTCAATGTTTTCTCATCGGCTGTCATTATGTCATAATCACCTGTTCCCATGCTTGTTGAGCCTATACCTGATCCCATGAGCATTCCTGGTATCTTGGCAGCTACAGGGACTATTAGTGAATCTCCATCTTCTTTTATACCCATTTTCTCGAAGAGATTAGGATCGAGATTGTAAAAATAAATATCGGGATGGTCTAAAAGCTTAAAACCTTGACCAAAGGCTTTTATTAATATTTTGTCATCCATGTTTAAATTTTCAAGTGCATCATCTGGAAAATCTATCAGCACATGTTCTGCTCCGCCATGATGACCCGTTACAATTCCTTTTGCACCTTTGGCATCACCCGTTACTACTTTGGCTTCATTTCCAATACATGCATAGAAATGGTAGCCTCTATTTGGTCCATCGAATCTTTTAGACTGATCAAGTATTGTTGAAACCCCGGGTTCAACGTGATCTGCTTCCCAACCAAATACTGGATCTCCGACTTTCACATTGTAGGTTATTCCACCAGTTCCAGGCAGCATGAAAGGCCTACCAAGATGGTCAACAGAATGCCTCCCACTGTGTTCTGGCTTAACAATGGTACCTTGAACAGAGATCATAACAAGGCGATCTTTGTTAGTTTTCAACCCAATCCCCTCCTTTTTGAATCTTTCAAAAGTGCCAATAACTCTTTGGGTGATAAATAATCGTTGATTGATATTTTATTCAACTTCGCTATCATATATATAATCTCCCAAAAGATGGGTAATTCGATATTCAGCTCCTTTAAATTGTTCAATAATCTGAGAAAAGGTTTTCCATGGAATTTTGCTATGAGTTTTCCCTTTCTAAGAACGAAAATCTCATCGGCAATATCTTTTAATAATCTTAGGTAGTGGGTAACTATAATACAACTTTTCCCTTGCTTTTTCAAATTTAAAATCAATTCTACTAACTTTTGCTTTCCAGTTTTGTCCAATCCAACAAAAGGTTCGTCCATAACGAGGTAATCTGGCTGAAACGATAAAATTGAAGCAATTGCCACTCTTCGTTTTTCACCACCAGAAAGATTATATGGAGACTCCTTTAACAATTTTTCATCAATATTCAACATCTTTGCTGTGGATGAAATGATTCTCTCTAAGTTTTCTTTTATACCATAATTTCGGGGGCCAAAAGCTATTTCATCAAAAACCGTTTCAAGGAAGAATTGAGCTTCTGGGTACTGAAAAACCATACCAACTTTCTTTCGTATCCTGTGTCTCTTCTCTTCAGATAATGTTGAATCCATTCCATCAACTTTTACGGAGCCTTTAGAAGGGACAAGAAGAGCACTTGCAAGTTGGAGGAGTGTTGATTTGCCGGAACCGGTTTCTCCCAATATCACCGATATATTTCCTTTCTTAAATTCGAGATTAATGCTTTTCAGTGCCATTATATTTTGTTTTTTACCGTACTTGTAATAGAAGTCTACATTTTCAAATACGATCGACAAAGTTCATTACCACCTTCAATAACTCGTGTTTGTTCAGTAATTTTTTGTTCTTCCTAATAACGCCATGTTTTTCTAAGAGAATCTGAATTTGTACTGAATCTGGTATATCAATATGTTCAAGCAATTTGTCATCTTCAAAGACTTTTTTTAATACATCGAATGGTGAACCGTCTATCAGGATTTCACCTCTGTGAATGAACAAGAATCTGTCACATTCAGTTAGTTCCTCAAGATCATGTGAAACCATCACAATGGTTTTACCGGAATATCTGAGTTTCGATAAGACCTCCAAAACTTCTTTGCGGGAACTGGGATCAAGCATAGAAGTAGGTTCATCCAGTAAAAGAT
>Ga0209834_10000557_pt1 | contig 22665 bp, 18 predicted proteins | sample Mar14236cmmetaG_FD_184134 | JGI IMG/M metagenome (GOLD analysis project Ga0209834, IMG submission 184134) | Marine hydrothermal vent microbial communities from Guaymas Basin, Gulf of California to study Microbial Dark Matter (Phase II) - Marker... ...
CAGTGCGGTTAACTGATGTCCCAGGCAAATACCAAAGAGCGGCCGGTCATCTTTAAGTGAATTTTTAAGGTTGTTGATTGTTGGAACACACATTACCGGATCGCCGGGGCCGTTGGAGATAAAGAGCCCGTCATAGTCCTCCCCTGAATAATTATAATCCCACGGTACTCTGATGACCGTTGTGTCGAATCGTAACAGGTATCGGATAATGTTCAGTTTTACGCCGCAATCAATAAGCAGGATCTTGTGTTTTCCGTTTCCATATGTTTTTTTCTTCAGGATACTAACTTCATCCACAAGATTGGTTTGGTTGGGATCGAAAAAGGGAATGTCTGCATTAAAGACGATTTTGGCCAGCATGACTCCTTTTTCCCGGATGATCTTGGTCAATTTCCGTGTATCGATTCCGAATAATCCCGGAACCTTTTCTTCTTTCAGCCAGTTACCCAAACTCTTAGCTGCATTCCAATGGTTGTATTTTTCCGAGTAGTCAGAAATGATCAGTGCTGCAATATGAATATGTTCCGACTCAAAATGTTCCGGCATGTTGTTGTTTATCGTTTGTGCCGGCACACCATAATTACCCACAAGCGGGTAGGTAAGTACTAAAATCTGACCACGATAGGAGGGGTCCGTCAGGCTTTCCGGATACCCTGTCATGGCAGTGTTGAAAACAATCTCACCGGCAACAGATCCTTCGTAGCCGAATGAATATCCCGTAAATTCTGTTCCATCCTCCAGGATCAATTTTGCTTTAATGTATTTTTTAAAGGTCATATATCACAGGCATAAAAAAAGACGGAAAACCGTCTGAAGTAAGAAGAAAAATATTTTTAATTACCGCTATTAGCTGAATACCGTTCCCGGCTGAATAAATCATTGTCATATTAGGGTACAAAAATAGTATCGGAAACTATATTATCCGGATAAAGAGTAAGTCATTTTTCCATGAGTTTTTAACAACCCGAATGATATTTGATTTAGTTTTGATGTTGCTTATTTACGGAGTGGATAAGACCATTTAATTTAAATCCAAAAAATAATGAAAAAGTTAATGATTGCTTTAGTAGCGGTAATGGTACTCACCGCTGCTTTTGTCCATGCCCAGGAAGACGGAAAAGACAGAGCAAAGTTCAAAGAGTACGAGCCCGGTTATTATCAGAATTTTATTCTGAAAGATGTACATGCGGTTCAGCAAAAGCAAAAGGAAGTAAAAAAGCACAAGTATTTCCAGATGGATCAGGAGGGTCTGGATTTGCCCAACAAGGTGGTTGATTATAAAGACCACACTTACTGGCATAATCCCCCCATCTCGCAGGGAAATACAGGCACCTGCTGGTGTTTTTCCACGACCTCGTTTTACGAGTCGGAAGTGCATCGCCTTTTTGATAAGGATGTAAGGATCTCTGAGATGTTCACAGTTTACTGGGAATATGTGGAAAAGGCCAAAGGCTATGTTGAAACAAGGGGAAAATCACTTTTTGACGAAGGTTCGGAGTCCAATGCGGTAACAAGGATCTATAAAAAATATGGTGCTGTTCCCCGCTCAGTCTATGATGGTTTAATTGGCGGACGTAAATTTTTCGATCATTCGGGAATGATGAAAGAGATGAGGACATACCTGGAAAGTGTAAAGGCAGCCAATGCCTGGAATGAGGACGAAATAATTGCTACCATCAAATCTATTCTGAACTATTACATGGGCGAGCCACCCACTGAGTTCGACTACGAAGGACAACACTATACACCCAAGTCATTTTTGAAAGATTACCTGCAGCTGAATATGGACGACTATGTGGAAGTCCTTTCCTATTTGCAGCAACCTTTCTGGCAGCAGGTGGAATATGAAGTGCCTGATAACTGGTGGCACAGCAAAGATTATTACAATGTCCCTCTGGATGTTTACATGGAAGTGATCAATGATGCTATTGAAAAGGGATACACCATGAGTATTGGCGGCGATGTGTCGGAAGCCGGATTTTCGCGTGAAACTAACACAGCACTGATCCCCGATTTTGATATTCCTTCGGTCTACATCAACGATAATGCTCGTCAATTCAGGTTTTCCAACAAAACCACTACCGATGATCATGGTATGCACATGGTGGGCTATCTGAAAGATAAAGAAGGGAAAATGTGGTATCTGATTAAAGATTCCAGCTCAGGATCAAGAAATATAGGTGAAGATAGCCCTGAGTTCGGGTATTATTTCTTCAGTGAAGAATATGTGAAGTTGAAAATGATGGGGGTTACGATCCATAAAGATGCGTTGAAGAAATACATGAAAAAGTTTAAATAAAATACAGGAAAAATTACTAAAATTGCATAGTAATTAGCGGCAGTAGCTCAGTTGGTAGAGCATCAGCTTCCCAAGCTGAGGGTCGTGGGTTCGAGTCCCATTTGCCGCTCACAAGAGAGTCACCACCGGTGGCTCTTTTGTTTTAAAAACGCTTTTGGTAAAGGAAATTTATTCCATGTCAAGAAAATCATCGGAATAAAAAGATGATATTTTCTCTTCGTATTTTTTAAGCATATGTTTCAGCCGGCTCAGCTCTTCTTGTAGTTCAGCCTGGCGTTCTCTCATCTCCAGAATAATCTCTATGCCTTCTTTATTTATGCCAAGCTCTTTATAAAGTCGCAAAGCCCTTTCACATCGTTCCATATCATGGCTATGGACACAAGGTGTGTTTTCTGTATAAGTGATCTCGATCAGACCGAAATCAGCAAATTCTGTAATCAGTGCAACAGATACCTGGTGAAATTTGGCAAGCTGCTGAAGGGGAATATATTTTTTTGTTGGTGCCATTGCTTTTTATTTTGATCTGAGTTTTGCCAATTCTTTTATCAATTCTTTCTCTTTCTCCGTTAAATGAGTGGGTAACTTCACATTAATCCGGACATATAAGTCTCCGTGCTGACCTTTCTTGCGATATACCGGGAAACCTTTTCCTTTCAGGCGCATCGTAGTGCCGTTTTGTGTTTCGGGTTTGATCTTAACTCTTACGTTACCGGCAAGTGTATTCACAATGGTGGTGCCTCCCAGTAATGCCATGTATAAGTCAATACTGTGTGATATATAAAGATCATTACCTTTCCGCTCATAAACCGGATCAGCATCCACCAGGATAGTGATGAACAGGTCACCGTTTTCGCCACCGTTGACCCCCGGCCCGCCTTTTCCTTTCAATTTAATTACTTGTCCGTCTTTGATGCCTGCCGGAATAGTGATGCGAATATTTTTCCCGTTCACTGTAAGCGTATGTTTCGAGTCGGTATAAGCCATTCTGAGAGGCAGGTGCATTTCAGCTTTGTAATCCTGCCCTTTTATCGACCGGCTTCTGTGATGCGTATATCTTCCGCTGCTAAATCCTCCACCAAACATCGACTGGAAAAAGTCTGAGAAATCTCCCATGTCAAAATCTGTTGTTCCTCCTGTTTGGTATTGCCTTTTGTTGCCAGATCCGCCGGCTTTGTTCCAGGCTTCATGCTGCTCGTCGCTGACTTTAGCCCAGTCCATCCCGTATGCATCATATTTTTTTCGCTTTTTAGGGTCACTAAGTACTTCATTCGCTTCATTGATCTCCTTGAATTTACGTTCTGCCTCTTTGTTGTCCGGGTTCACATCGGGATGATATTTCCTTGCCAGTTTCCTGTATGCTTTTTTGATTTCATCCACAGTGGCATTTTTGTCGACGCCCAGTATTTTATAATAATCTTTATATTTCATAGTTTATACAGTAAACAGAGCAAAAATAAAACATTACTTCCAGCTGGTCTTATTTACTCTGTAATATTATTTTTATCCATATAAAAAAAGCCTCCATTCAGGAGGCTTTAATAATTTCTAAGGAGGAATAACTATTTCAGTTTATGCTCTTTCACAAAGTCATTCAGGATACCTTCCAGTGTCGGATAACCGATTTCCTGCAAGTCGTAGTAAACACGTGTGCTGGGTTTACTGATATTGATTATTCTTTGCAGATCAATGGGTGTTCCAATAACAACCGAGTCACAATTGGTATTGTTAATAGTTGCTTCCAGGTCTCTCAGCTGTTGTTCGCTATATCCCATAGCTGGTAGTAATGTGCCGATATTGGGGTAAATCTCGAATGTTTCTGAAAGTTTACCAACAGTGTAAGGTCTTGGATCAATCAACTCAGCTGCTCCGTATTTCATGGCAGCAACAGTACCAGCGCCAAGTTTCATCTCACCGTGAGTTAATGTTGGTCCGTCCTCAACTACTAAAACTCTTTTTCCTTTGATTACTTCCGGGTTATCTACTTTTATCGGAGAAGCTGCATCAACAACGATGGCATCCGGTGCCACTTTGGCAATGTTCTCGCGAACCGTCTGGATGTCTTCAGGCGCAGCAGTGTCCATTTTATTAATAATAGCTACATCTGCCATACGCAGGGTAACCTCTCCCGGGTAATATTTCAGTTCATGGCCCGGACGATGCGGGTCAACCACGGTCATATTCAGATCAGGTTTATAGAAGGGGAAGTCGTTGTTTCCACCATCCCACAGGATAACATCACAGCCATCCGGATCTTCCTCAGCGGCACGTAAAATAGCTTCATAGTCAACGCCGGCATAAATAACATTGCCGCGAACAACATGTGGCTCATATTCTTCCATTTCTTCGATAGTACACTTATGCTTTGCCAGATCATCAATAGTGGCAAAACGCTGAACGGCCTGACGGGCCAGATCACCATAAGGCATGGGGTGACGGATGGCTACGACTTTCAGCCCTTTCTCCATCAGGTACTCGATCACTTTTCTTGAAGTCTGGCTTTTACCACATCCGGTTCTGACAGCACCCACAGCAATTACAGGTTTTGTGCTTTCAACCATGGTGTCATCAGGACCTAGTAATATAAAGTTAGCACCTGCTGCATTGACAATGGCCGAAACGCCCATAACTCTTTCATAAGGAACATCGCTGTATGCAAATACACAATCATCCACATTTAACTCTTCGATCAGTTTTGGAAGATCTGCTTCGTCATAAATAGGAATGCCTTCAGGATACAAGTCGCCAGCTAAAACAGCCGGATATTTACGGCCGTCAATATCAGGGATCTGTGCTGCTGTGAAAGCAACGACATTGTATAATTCATTTCCACGGAAATAGGTGTTGAAGTTGTGGAAATCCCTACCGGCTGCTCCGATAATAATTACATTTTTTTTCATATTTATTTTGATGTTTTGTGTTAAACTTTTTGATTTTAATCAGTGCGCCGCAAAGGTATAATTTTTTACTCGTATATGTGTGTGAATTTATTAACATGAAGCTTATTTAAAGCAAATTTAAATGTGTCGGTGGTTTCTTTGTTTTTATAATTTTGTGCGTACAACTTTATGTATATGATCGAAAAAAAGATTGAAGAGGCCTTAAAGTCGGCCTGCCGGCAATTATTTGGAGCGGATGTTCCGGAAAATCTTCTTCAGGTGCAGAAAACAAGAGCTGAATTTACGGGCGATTATACCGTGGTGGTTTTTCCTTTGTTACGAATTTCGAAAAAAAAACCGGAACAGACGGCAGAAGAACTTGGCGGTTACTTTGTTGATAATTTAGAGGAAGTTAGCTCTTTTAATGTGATCAAAGGTTTTTTAAATCTTTCCTTATCGATTGGATACTGGCTTGATTTTTACCGGAAGGAAAAGGATAACAATTCATTTGGTAAGGTAAGCCCTGGAAATGACAAGCCGGTTGTTCTTGAATATTCAGCTCCCAATACAAATAAGCCCCTTCACTTAGGCCATATCAGGAATAGCCTGCTCGGCTGGTCCGTTGGTGAAGTGCTTCAGGCTGCTGGCAGGAAGGTGGCGAAAGTAAACCTTATCAACGACAGGGGGATTCATATTTGTAAGTCGATGCTGGCGTGGCAGAAGTGGGGCGATGGTAAAACACCGGAAACAAATAATTTGAAAGGAGATAAGTTTGTAGGTGATTACTATGTATTGTTCGACAAAGCCTTTAAAGAGGAAGTGGCGGAATTAATGAAAAAAGGGATGGATAAGGAGGATGCCGAGAAGAAGTCTTCTTTACTGAATGAGGCAAAGGAAATGTTGAAAAAGTGGGAGCAGGGCGATGAAGAAGTGAGAAAGTTGTGGGTGGAAATGAATGGGTGGGTTTACGACGGATTTGATGTGACCTACCAACGAATGGGCGTTGATTTCGACAAAGTTTATTATGAATCGGATACCTATCTTCTCGGGAAGAAGCTGGTGGAAGAAGGTCTTGCAAAAGGTGTTTTTTACAAAAAAAATGACGGTTCTGTTTGGTGTGATCTGACGGACGAAGGGCTTGACGAAAAACTGTTACTGCGTGCTGACGGAACATCTGTATATATGACACAGGATTTGGGAACTGCCCAGTTGCGGCATGATGATTTCGACCCTTCGGAATTGGTTTATGTAGTTGGCAACGAACAGATCTATCATTTCGATGTCCTGAAAAAGATCCTGAAAAAACTGGGCAGAGAATGGGCTGATCATATTTTTCACCTGAGTTATGGTATGGTGGAACTGCCACACGGAAAAATGAAATCGCGCGAAGGAACCGTAGTGGATGCTGATGACCTGATGGACGAAATGACCTACACGGCTCGTAAAACTTCGGAAGAGCTGGGAAAATTCGATGATTTCACACCGGAAGAATCGGAGAACCTTTACCGGATGATTGGTCTGGCAGCCCTCAAATATTTTATTCTGAAAGTCGACCCGAAAAAAACGATCCTTTTCAACCCGGAAGAATCCATAGATTTCAACGGAAACACAGGACCGTTCATTCAATACACGCATGCGCGGATCAGGTCGGTATTGCGCAAAGCAGAAAAACAACAAATAGAATACTTATCAGATGACCAGTTCCCTGATGATCTTGATGAGAAGGAGAAATCATTACTAAGAATACTCCACGAATACCCTCAGATCATTCAGCAGGCGGCTGAAAACCTCAGCCCGGCTTTGATTGCCAATTTTATTTATGAACTGGCGAAGGAATACAACCAGTTTTATCATGAATTGCCTATGCTGAAAGAACCCGATGCAGCCAGACGTAATTTCCGTCTGGGGCTCTCCGGTTTTGTGGGGCATACCATCAAATCAGCCATGGAACTGCTGGGTGTTGAGGTACCTGAAAGGATGTAAATTTTTAATGCTGCTTTTTGTTTTTACCAAAATTCAGCCACTTTTTCCGGATGTAAGGCATGAAGAAGGAGATTACAGCCAACAGGATAATGATCAAACTTCCAGGCCGGGTGAAAAATTCAATCCATTCACCTTTAACCAGGGATAAGCGCAGGTTTTCTTCGATCATCTTACCCAAGATCAACCCTAAAACCACGGGAGCTGTTGGGAAATCACCTCTTTTCAGCAACCATCCCATGATACCAAAGGCGATGCAGACACCCACATCGAATACAGAGTTCTGGATAAAATAACTTCCTATAAACGAAAGGGCGAGTATGATTGGGTAAAGTAAAGATTTCGGGGCAGCTATGATCCTTATCCAGAGTTTATTTCCCAGTAAGCCTATCAGGAACATAAAAATATTGGCAAAAAACAGGCTGATAAAAATGCCGTACACCAGTCCTGCTTCTTTGGTGAATAGTTCCGGCCCGGGATCCAGTTTGTGGATCATCAGTGCCCCTATGAGAACAGCGGTAGAGGCACTGCCGGGAATACCCAGCGTGAGCAAGGGAACCAATGCTCCGCCTACGGAGCCGTTGTTAGCGGCTTCAGGAGCTGCCACTCCTTCCAGCGACCCATGCCCGAATTCTTCGGGATGTTTGCTGCTGCTTTTTGCCTGGTCGTAAGCAATAAACGTGGCAATCGTACCTCCGGCACCGGGAATACAACCCACCAGTGTTCCGATCACAGACGATTTCAGGATCACAGATTTCAGTTTTATCAGTTGCTTAACAGGAAGGGTATCAGAAAGATTTACTTTTGCCGACGCTCTTTTTTCATGATAGTCTCCTTTTTCTATACTGTAAAAGATCTCACCCAAGGCAAACAATCCGATCAAAGCCGGAATGAATGTGATACCATCGGCAAGGTCAGGGATTCCCAGCGAAAATCGTGAGAAAGGCAGTTCGGTGTCGAAACCGATAGTCACCAATAAAAGCCCGATTCCTGAAGAGATGAATCCTTTCAGCGGACTTTTTCCGGCCAGCGATGAGATGATGGTAAGACCGAAAACACCTAAGGCAAAATACTCATATGATTCGAACGAAAGAGCCAGTTTTGCCAGGGGTACTGAAAATAGTATCAGGATAATCGTACCCACCAATCCTCCAATAGTGGAAGCTGTGAGCGAGGTAAGCAAAGCATGTAGAGGTTTCCCCTTTTTTGTTAGTTCGTAACCGTCGAAGGTAGTGGCCACAGCGCCGGGTGTTCCTGGTGTATTAATGGCAATAGCCGTGATGGATCCACCATAATTGGATGAGAGGTAAACCGAAACCAGCAGCACCAAAGCACTAATGGGATCCAAACCGAAAGTGACAGGAAGCATAAGGGCCACTCCGATGGAAGGGGACAGGCCGGGAAGTACCCCAACGATGATTCCGATAACAACGCCAATAAGCATCATCATTATGGGAAGGAATTGTCCGAATTCCTGTAAACCTAACCAAAGATCGTTGAATATGCCCATAATTTCCTGTTAAATAAACCACCAGCCAAGCGGCAGGTCGATGTGTAATAATTCATTAAAAACAAGATAGCTGAACAATACAAATCCGAATGCATTGATTGTCATTATGCTGATTTTTCGGTATGTTAATAAATACATCGCAGATAAAATAAAAACCGGCGTAGTGATATAATACCCAATCCACTGCATCGTAACAAGATAAATTAGCAGAAGAACAATAATGATCAAGACAGTTCCCGGAGATGTAGCCCTGGTAACAGGTTTATTGCTTGCTGATCTGAAGATCAATAAAATACTTAGCAGAATTAATACGATAATCCATATCCTCGGTATAAGTGAGGGGCTTGTAATAACTACAGATTCAGGTATCTGAAACAGGAAAGTCAGGTGTAGGAAAAAGAACGAAATACTCAAAATGCCACCAGCAACTATCTGGTCGTAGTTGAATCTGTGGATATCGAAGCGATTATACACGAATAATAGGAAAAACACCGCCAGAGTGATAAGTGAGAAAATTACCACTGGATGAACAGAGCTTTCCTTTATGTAATTGACCAACATGCCCGCTTTATTCAGATAATGGTTTGTTTCTGCTGTTTCATCAACTATTCTTCGGGTAAACTCTTCTTTTCCTTCAAAGTTTGAAAACACATATGATTCATTGCAGTAGTTTATCCATTCTTCGTCGAGTACCACTTTCTGAAGAATTCCAGTGACATACCGAATTGCTTCTTCGGGGACTCCTCTTTTATAGGCAAATCCTCTCCACATTGACTCGTTCATATCATACCCCTGTTCTTTGAACGTAGGAACATCCGGGAGGGGTGTAAGCCGTTTATCACTGGCGATGGAAATAATGCCCAGTCCGGTTTTTCCTCTTACATCCGCAGGATTGCCTACATAAACGGCTGCCTCATCCCGCATCAGGGCAAGAACAGCCTGTGGACCACTTTTGTAATCAATCCATTGTGTATTATCAATCTCCAGTGTTTCCCAGCATTTCATGGCCATCAGGTGGTCGCGGCTGCCGGTTCCCGGACCTATCCACACCTGGGTATAGTCTTCCCTGCCGGCATCCCGTATAAGATCTTCAAGCGAGTAGAAGTTTCTTGATTTGTTAGCTATCAGAGCTTCAGGGTCAGACACCATATTGGCAATAAACAGGAAGTCGTTCATGCTGACCTTGCTTTTATTCACTATAACTGTCGAAAGAAAAGATTTGGTAACTCCCAGCAGTGTATAACCATCGGCTTTAGCGTCAAGCACGTGCTGCATGGCTACAAGTCCCTGTGTGCCTGTGCGGTTCTCCACTACAAAGGATACATCGCTGTACTTACGGGCAATCTCGGCTACTTTTCGTGCCATAAAATCGATGGCAGAACCAGGTTTGGAGTGAACGATAATACTTATGGGACGAGAGGGAAAGGTTTTTCCCTGTCCTATGTTCAGGTACAGATAACCCAGTAAACCAAGGTAAAGGATAACTACAAAACCGGCGATGTATTTTGATGATTTCATTCGAAACAAATATATTGAATTGCCCCTAACTCTTTACGGATTCGTCAATATTTTTATCCTGATTAACAGGCTTTGAGATATCAAGACTTTGTTTTTATGAATGAGGAAAAAAAAGCGGACACCTTCCGGCATCCGCTTTCAATAAAAGCACGCTTAGTTACATCTGTGGAGTTTATTTGCAGTGCATTTTAAGTAGTCGTTTTTATTGTCCTGTTATTGATGTACCACTTTCCGGGTAATTGTATTTCCCTCTGTGTTTGTGATGCGGACAAAATAAATTCCGGTCTGCAGGTGTTCCAGGCGTATTTCAATCACCGTACGGCCGGCAGAAAGGTTATACTCGTTCATAATTTGAGTCCGGCCAGTGATATCCATAACCTGCACCTTAACTTGCGTTTCTTTCAGGTTGTTTAACTCAATCCTCGCCCTTTCATCAGCAGGGTTCGGGAAGATATTGCCGGCTTCAGTGTTCATAAACAATTCCTTCTCACCGAGAATTGTGCTTCCTTCCATCGTCATGTTTACAACTACATTCTGTTGCTCATCGGTGATCTGAACTTGCGTAAATTCGCTGCTTACACCTGAGAGTTCGGGGTAGATATAATATGTTCCGTTGGCAAGGTTGCTCAAATCAAACGATCCTTCTTCGTTAACGTCTGTAAACCCAAGGATTTCATAGTTGTCGTTGTACAGGAGCATCTGAATCTTGTCAATATAACTGGCTCTTACGCCGCCATTATAAATTGTTCCTGTAATTGAACCGTTGCCGGGTGTGGCTGCAAATTCAGCAGCAACAAGGTGGATATCATATGGATTTTCAGGTTCACCAAGAACAATTGGTGTAGCTTCGTCCCAGTTGATTACATCGCCATAATAAGTGGGGAGGTAGCCGTTCCAGTTAAATGGAATAGCATATACGTAAAACTCGCCGTTAGGTACATAAGGTAATACGTAAATACCTGATGAGTCAATCATTGCCATATCAAAAAATGGTTCATAATTGGGCCCCGCTTCGGTGGAAAATATCATGACCATACCTCTATCCATTGGGAAGTCGCCTTCGAATACCTGACCATACACCTGATGGTATACTATGCTGTCGCCCACAACAATGACTTGCGATGAAGTGGCAAAACACGAGTCTTCGCTCACTGAAGTAAGGGTTACAAAATATGTTCCGGTTGCATCATAGGTATGCTCTGTTATTTGTCCTTCGCCGGATGTGCCGTCTCCAAACTCCCAGGTGTACCATGCTTCATACATACTGGAGTGGAAGCCTTCGAAAAGAACCGAATTTCCAACTGTCTGGTAGGTGAAGAAGTTAAAGCAGTCTTCGTATTCACCAACATAAACTTCTTCGCACCATGTGCTGGTACAGTCTTCGCCCTTATCACCACAATCTTCTTCACAGGTAATAGTTAAGCAAACGTAATAATAACCTTCTTCGCTGAATGTATGTGCCGGGTTCTGGTCATCAGAATAAGTGCCGTCACCGAAATCCCAATACCAGCTCTCGATGTCACCGTACGAAAGATCAACAAACTGGTAGGTGTAATTTCCTAAGGAATCTGGATAATACGCAAACTGGGCAATACACGCACCCATATCATCAATCACAACTGCCGCACAATAAACATCATAGCAGGTGCTGTCTTCGGATGCGGCCATCAGACAAACTTCGTAGATTCCAGGTCGTTCGTATGTGTGTTCGGGGTTCTCTTCCTGCGAGAAGTTTCCGTCACCAAAATCCCAGTAATATACGAGGTCGTTGCCTTCCGAAAGGTTCTCAAACTCAACTCTATATCCATCGTTGGGTGCATAATAATATTCAAAGTAGGCCTGGCAGTCACCGGGTGTCGAATCACCTACAATGACCATGTCTTCATAAAAATCGAAGCAGGTTGAATCTTCATTTGTGATCATAAGTGCTACCAAGTAATACCCGTCCATATTGTAAGTATGTACAGGATTTTCTTCAGTAGAGTAAGTGTCGTCACCAAAAGCCCAGTAATACATCAGGTTTTCACCTTCCGACATATTAACAAAGTTAAAAGTGTAAGCGTCTTCCTGCTCGTAAGTGAAATAGGCTTCGCAGTCGCCTTGTCCGCCACCTACATATATCAATTCGTCATAATCATCAATACAAGTAGAATCCCCATTTATTATGAACAAAGAAACACGGTATTCACCTCCGCTGGCATAGGTGTGGGTCGGGTTTTCTTCATCACTTCCACTGCCGTCACCGAAACTCCAGAAATATACCAGATTCTCTCCCTCAGAGAAATTTTCAAATTCTACTGTAAGTCCATCACCAACATAATATTCAAAATAAGCTTCACAATCACCCTGTCCGTTGCTAATGTGTATCATTTCTTCATAAACATCGAAACAACTCGAATCAGCTGTGGCAATGTACAGCGTGACCACGTAATCGCCACCCATGGCATAGGTATGAACCGGATTTTCTTCATCAGAATTTGTTCCGTCACCAAATGTCCAGAAGTATGTGAGATCTTCGCCTTCGGATAGGTTCTCAAATTCTACCCTTAGACTTTCTGTCAGGTAATACTCAAAAAACGCATGGCAGTCACCACCGCCTCCGGTGCATATCTCAAAATCCTGCTCAAACCAGGGATTATTTATTGATACAGTTCCGAATTCATAAACCGGTACTCCATTACAGTCGATTGTCCCCACCTGAACAAGTGCCATAGGCACATTGAACGGACCTTCAAACTCATAATACCCCATCTCATTAGTTTCCACAATCTCGTCAAGTATTAACGTTGAATCGCCGATATTGAAGAACGCAATCACCATTTCCTGGTTATACACCGGCGCGCCACTGGCTGCATCGGTAACCGTTCCGGAAACGCCGAAATAGTCTTGTGCCATCAATCCGATGGACCAGAAAAGTAAAATTAAAGTTGCTAGTTTTTTCATGTTTATTGATTTTTAAGTTTAGTTAATTTACATTTATTGAGGTCACACTTTATAAACCCTCTTTGCTAAGATGGTTGCCTTATGTTTTTTATTTTATTCCGATAGATAGTCTTAATCCTACGCTAAATGGTGGTTTCGAGACGTCATATTTTTGATAAACAGAGTTAAAATAATAGGAAAACTGAGGTTCTATTTCATAAAACAGTTTCTTTTTCGAGTAAATCCCAATATTCAGCCCTGCCATCAACAACCAGTTAGTATTAATACGGTCGGGTGTGATCTGGTTGATCTGGATTATTTTATTTTTTTCCGGATCATAATCGTCTGAAATGGTCTTACTGGAAAGTAGCGCTGAGAAGGTAGGCCCAAATCGGACTCCTACAGAGTATTTTTTATTGGTAATAAAATCATAACCTAATACAAGAGGTATTTGCAGGTAAGTGTATCTTTTATTAACACGTGATATGTCTGTCTGAATTGCCGTGTCAAATACCTCCCGTTCCGATTTGTAATAAGTTGGTAACAGATGATAATGATTCTCATCCCATGCAAAAGTTACAGAGTCGAGCCCCTCATAACTTCCCAGATACTCATTGTACAATACAGCATACTCATTATAACCTTTGCTTAATGATGTGCCTATCCCGGTTCGGATAATGTACTTGTCGTCAAACAATTTAAATTGCACATCAGCACCTATATTATGTACGATCTTGTTGTTGTCAATTATATTAAACACAAATTCCGGACGGTAATGCAGACTGTATGCCATGTGCAGTGCCTTGCTAGTTTTGACAGGAGGTATTGATTTTTTATCATTTGGTTTTATGTCAGGCAGAGGCAGCATTGTAAAATTCCGCTCCATAAGTGCTCCGTGTGCAGTAAGCGTATTTACGTACTGAATGGATCTGGGTGTCAGGTTTTGTGCTATGACTTTCTCCCGTGTTTCAGGTTCAGGAGAAGTTGAGGCCTTGGTTTCATTTGCCCTGGCGAAAAAAGCAGCATCAGAAAAACGTGTTTCCGTACTCTTGCCAGGAGCGTCAGTCGTGTTTTTTGCCTGCACACCTGTTTCATATTCCGATGATATGTTGTTGTTCGTTTTCAGATCGGATTCTTTGATCTCAGCATTGTTGTTCTTATTTATAGCGGTTTCCGGAGCAACCGCCTCTTGCATATTATTTTCATAAGGATTATGGCTGATAGCGGTGGTACCCATCGTCTGCCCGCTATTCCCTGTAGCAGAATAGTAGTACGTGCTGCCGGCAATACCTGTCAGCAAGAGAGCCGCCAGGAGTATTAACTTCCAGTTAACACCTTTGCCGTTACCTGCTATCCATAACCTGGTAGCAGAAGCAAGGAACCGCTCTTTGCTTTGGGTCTCCGGAACCGGCTTGTAGTCAGCCAGCGACGAGCGGATCAGTTTGTCAATGTCATTTAGTTCTTTCATTTTTCAACCATTTGTTGCTGTTTGCAATATTGGATCACCTTTTTTCTTAATGTGGCTCTTGCTTTCGAGAGCTGAGACTTCGAGGTGCTTACGCTGATATTCAGCTCTTCAGCGATTTCTTTGTGTGTATAGTTTTCAAATACATACATGTTCATCACCATCCTGTAACCTGGCGGAAGTTCGCTGATCAGGCTGATTACCGTTTCAGGTTCCAGCTTCTCAGGTAACTCGTGGGTATCATACTCAGTATCGCGTATGGCACCTTCGTCATAAATCCTTCCGTTTATTTCCGTTAGTTTGGTTTTTGCACGTAAAAAGTTAATGGCAGTATTGACTGTAATTCGTTTCATCCATGCTTCAAAAGCACCTTCAAATCTCAGACTGAACGATTCCAGATTCTTCAGGATTTTGATAAAAGCATCATGAACTACGTCTTCAGCATCTTCTTTGTTAGCCGTGTATCTTATCGAAACAGACAGCAGTATAGGCGCATAGAGTTGATACAACTCCTCCAATGCCTCGCTTTCACGATTTTTCAACCGGTCAATTAAAGTCTTTTCGATGGTGATCTCAATTTAATTCAACAATATAACGTCTGCTCCTGTAAAGGTTGCCTGAAAAGTAATAAAAAAAGCGGATGCCGTTAAGTATCCGCTTTTCTAATTTAACAAAATGGGGAATTAATTAACAGTGTAATAACACCTTTTCGGCGACTCAATCAACCCCTCGGTCTTTAAAACCTTGATGGCTTTATCCACCTCTTTTTTGTCCATACCGCTCATGTCAGCAATTTCTCCGCTTTTCAGCGGATTGTCTGCCTTTTTCAAAGTGTCCAGAACTTTTTCTTTGGGTTCCATTTTTATATCTTTTCTGATTAGTTTAACTCATGCACCACCAGTCCGGAGCGCAACTTAGGTTCAAACCAGGTCGTCTTCGGAGGCATGATCATGTCATTGTCGGCAATGTCGATCAGTTGCTTCATGCTTACCGGATAGAGGGCAAAGGCCACTTTCATCTCGCCGCTGTCAACACGTTTCTTCAATTCGCCGAGACCGCGGATACCACCGACAAAATCGATCCGTTTGGAACGTCTGAGGTCTTCAATGCCCAGTACAGGTTCTAATACCTGATCAGTTAGGATTGTTACGTCCAGTACGCCAATCGGGTCGTCGTCATCGTAAGTGCTCTCCCTGGCTGTAAGCGAATACCATTTTCCTTCCAGATACATCGAAAAATTGTGCAGGGTGTCAGGTTTGTAAATTTCGTCACCCATTTCTTTCACAACGAATCCATTTTCCAGTTTTTTCAGGAATTCTTCCGGAGTATTCCCGTTCAAATCCTTCACTACCCGGTTATAATCGATGATAGTTAATTGGTTATCAGGGAAATGAACAGCAAGGAAAAAATTATACTCTTCGTTTCCTGTGTGGTTCGGATTGGCTTCACGCTTTTCTTTGCCAACAAGTGCAGCGGCTGCCGTCCGGTGATGACCGTCAGCAACATAAACAGCGGGCATTTCTTTGAAATAGCCGATGATCTTTTCGATCATATCCTTATTGTCAATTACCCAGAAATGATGTCCCACGCCGTCTTCGGCTGTAAAATCGTATTCCGGTTTGTTTGCAGATGCATAATCCATCACCATCTTGTCCAATTTGGCATTAGCCGGGTAGGAGAAGAAGACAGGTTCCATATTTGCATTGGTAATGCGCACGTGTTTCATTCGGTCTTCCTCCTTATCAGGACGTGTCAGTTCGTGTTTTTTGATTACGTTGTTCATGTAATCGTCTACGCTGGCGCAGCCCACAATACCATACTGTGTTTTCCCGAACATTGTTTGTGCATATATATAAAGGTGTTCCTCATTATCAGGTATAAGCCATCCCTTATCTTTAAATTTTTCCAGGTTCGATTTAGCTTTATCGTACACTTCCTGGCTGTACAAGTTAGTACCTTCCGGTAAATCAATTTCCGGTTTGATAATATGTAGCAAGGAGTAATCGTTGCCTTCAACTTCTTTGCGTGCCTCAGCAGAGTTCAGAACGTCATAAGGTCGCGATGCGAGGTCTTTTGCAATCTCTTTCGGAGGCCTTAGTCCTTTAAACGCTTTTAATGTTGCCATATTTATTGCTTATATGTCGTCGTACGTATTTCCAAAGTTGTCATGTTCCGTATGCGGCACATCCTCGCTCACATGAGTAGGGTGACTGTGATGGGAATTGCTGTTCGAATGGTTGCTGCTGCTGCTGTTGTTGTACCCATTCGACCTCTGTAACGAAGAGATCAGCGCTCCGATCATTTTGGTCATTTCCATCAAAAGTTCCCTCGATTCATTCTCATATGTATCTGAAAGAAGATTCGCATTGTGAGAGATTGTAGTATATACCATACACTCACGTATAGCACTTTTAGCCATTTTAAGGTAATAGACAAACTGGCTTTTGTTTCTGGCAGAACCTTCGGCAATATTCAGTGCAATGTTTCTTGCTGACGTATTAAATCTTGGTGCCAGGTTTGAGTTGTCATTGTCAGGATACAACGAAGTTGCATCCTGCAGCCAGTTGATGTAAGCTAGAGATTTGTGATAGATTCTCAAGTCTTCAAATCTAAAAAATGTCCCTGTCTGTTCTTTCTTTTCATTTTCGTTATTCATGATCTTCACAAATGTTAAGTGATAAAAAAATATTGGTTGTTAATAAATAAGCATAGTAAGAGTAATCTGTGGTCTCTTGTTCTTTTTTGGTAATACTTTAGTTAACCTTAAAAGTAGTATCTCCTTTTTGTATATATCCAATGATTTGTTTTGCTGCGGCTATTCCTGCATTAATATTGGCTTCGGCAGTTTGTGCACCCATTTTTTTCGGGGTAAAGAAACATCTGTTTCCAAATTTTTCTTCCAGAAGCTCTTTGTTGTCGGGAGCAATATCCGAAACGTAATTGAAGCTTTCGTTCTCTTCGAATATTTTAAGAAGCCCTTCTTCATCAATTACCTCTTTTCGGGCTGTATTGACTAATGTGGCTCCCTTTTGCATTTTTGAAAGAAGGTTGTAGTTGATCGATCTTTTTGTATGTTCGTTAGCAGGAATATGCAGGCTGATGTAATTACATGTGGCATACATATCTTCAACACTTTCCGCAACAGCAACTCCGTCTTTCTGAATAGTTTCTTTGGGTATGAATGGGTCGAAGGCAATAACTTCCATGCCGAAGCCATGTGCAATGCGGGCAACGAGTCTGCCCACATGTCCGTATGCGTGGATACCGAGCGTTTTTCCTTTTAGTTCCGTTCCCGAAGTGCCGTTAAAGTGATTCCTGGCCTGGTAAACCATCATGCCTAAGGCCAGTTCTGCCACAGCATTGGAATTTTGACCCGGAGTGTTCATCACTACTACGCCTTTTTCCGTTGCTGCTGCCAGGTCAACGTTATCGTAACCTGCGCCAGCGCGCACCACAATTTTCAGATTTGCAGCTGCTTCAAGCACCTCGCGGGTAATTTTATCGCTTCTTATAATCAGTGCGTCTGCATCTTTTACGGCCTCAATAAGTTCATCCTGAGTGCTGTACTTTTCAAAAAAAGTATAATCATAAGCTGCTGCATCCAGTGTGCTTTTTATTTCGCTGACGGCAGCCGGAGCGAAAGGTTTAACGGTTGCAATGAGTACTTTGGTCATGGCTGTTTTTATTAATTGAATTATAAACTAATTCGTTTTCGTTATATTATTAACTGTTTTTCTTTTCAAATTCCTGCATAGCATTAATCAAGGCACTTACACTTTCCATCGGAAGTGCATTATAAGTGGAAGCTCTGAAACCACCTACAGAACGGTGTCCTTTAATGCCCACCATACCTTGTTCTGTAGCAAAGTCGAGAAATGGCTTTTCAAGATTTTCATACCCCTGATTCATGACGAAACATATATTCATCAACGACCTGTCGTTTGGGTCAACAACGGTAGCGCGGAACAGTTGATTACGATCAATCTCCTCGTACAGCATGTTGGCTTTTCGTACATTAACTTTATGCATTTCTTCGATACCGCCGTTGTTTTTTAGCCATTTCAGCGTTTGTAATGCAGCAAAAACGGGCAGGACCGGAGGCGTGTTAAACATGCTGCCTTTGTCAATGTGGGTCTGATAGTTCATCATGGTCGGTATTTCACGACCCGATTGACCTACAATATCATTACGGACTATAACAAAAGTAACGCCTGCAGGGGCCAGGTTCTTTTGAGCTCCACCATATATAACAGCATATTTTGATACGTCAACGGGACGGCTGAAGATATCGGATGACATATCGGCAACCAATGGAACCGGTGAGTTCATATCTTCTTTAATCTCTGTTCCGTATATTGTGTTGTTTGTTGTTATGTGAAAATAATCGGCATCTTCAGGTATGGTATAGTTTTTCGGAATGTAACTGAATAATTTATCTTCTGATGAAGCTACCACATCCACTTCGCCGAATAATTTGGCTTCTTTGATCGCTTTTTTTGACCAGGCACCCGTGTTCAGGTATGCAGCTTTCTTTTTGAACAGGTTAAATGGAATCATGGCAAACTGGGTACTGGCACCTCCGCCTAAAAACAGCACCGAGTATCCTTCCGGAATATGAAGAAGGTCTTTAAATAATTGTTGTGCTTCTTCCATTACGGCTACAAATTCTTTACTTCTGTGAGAGATTTCCATCAAAGATAAACCTGTGTCTGCAAAATCCTTAACTGCTTTGGCAGTTTGTTCAATAGTGAACTCCGGTAATATGGATGGCCCGGCATAAAAATTATGTTTTTTCATTTCTTTTGTAATTAAGCGTTAAAAAAGTTCGGCAAAGATAAGACTAAAAGCTATTTTAAAAGAAAAAAATAGTTAAGAAATGTTCTAACTTTGCATTTAAACTGTTCATTATGATTCCACTTGACAAAAGATTAGAAGTATTCGAATGCCTTGGAAAGGTTTTAATTGATGTAGGAGAAAACACTCCAAGGGTGGAAATTCACGAAAGGGAGGTTGTGGATAGTTGTCTTGAACTAAACAGACTAGCCACTGAATCAACGCATTACAATGGGTGGTTTGACGAGGCTAATGTACGGCGTATGCTGTACTCTTTAGGTAAGAGTTTGCAGAAAGAAAATCTTTTATCATGGACTGACAAATACAAAGCAGCCCTGTTGCAACATAGAGATGAGAAAATTGTAGGGGTTGTTATGGCCGGGAATATACCCGCCGTCGGTTTCCATGATTTTCTTAGTGTGTTAATGAGTGGTAATAAATTGTTAGCTAAGCTTTCTTCGGATGATAATAAACTCCTGCCTGCCATTGCAGAAACCCTATTCAGTATCGAGCCGGGTTTTCATAAATACGTGCAATTTGCTGAAGGTACAATGAAGTCATTTGACGCGGTGATAGCTACGGGCAGCAACAATACTTCCCGTTATTTTGATTACTATTTTTCGGCTTATCCGCACATTATCCGTAAAAACCGGAATGGTGTAGCTGTTTTAACGGGTAATGAAACGAAAAACGACCTGGAGGGGCTGGCCGACGATATATTCTTTTATTACGGTCTTGGCTGTCGCAATGTGTCGAAAATCTTTGTTCCGGAAGCTTATGATTTTACTGCTTTATTGCGTGTTCTGGAAAGCAGGGCAGGGGTTTCGGAGAATCATAAGTATTTTAATAATTACGAATACAACAAAGCAATATATCTGGTAAATGGACGTACGCATTTCGACACGGGAAATATACTTCTTGTGGAAGACCAGGCCGCTGTTTCACCAGTAAGCGTTTTACATTTCGAATATTACAATAACCCGGAGGAATTAAAGAATGTAATAGAAACGGATGCCGATAAAATACAGTGCCTTGTTACGGGTAGCGACTTGTTTGAAAATAGGGTGCCTTTTGGAAAAACACAGTACCCCGAGTTATGGGATTATGCTGATGGGATAGATACGTTGGAATTTGTACTTAGCCTGTAAATTATAAGGGTTTGGAATGGGAAAACAAGTATTATTTCAAATATGCGTTAAAATTCTTGAAAAAAGTTAGGTTATTTAAATGAAAGAATATATTTTTGCACCCCCAAAATTCAAGGAAAATTAAACAGAGATGAAAAAAGATATTCACCCTACTAATTACAGGTACGTTGTTTTTAAAGACATATCGAATGATTATGCTTTTCTTACAAGATCGACTGTCGAAACGAAAGAAACTATAAAGTGGGAAGATGGCAAGGAATACCCGTTGGTGAAACTGGAGATTTCGCATACTTCACACCCGTTCTTTACCGGTAAAATGAAACTGGTTGACACGGCAGGTAGAGTTGATAAATTTAAAAGCAGGTACAAAAAACACTACGAAAAGAAATAGTAGTAGTAACACACCGTACATTGAACCCTTGCTCTGGCGAGGGTTTTTTTTTGTCGCAGGCAACATAATCATTATAAATTCGTAACATTGTAACGCGGCTGATTAAAATATTTAAAGGATTATGAATTTCATACTTTACGATGGACGGTGGCGGGAACATCTGTTACCCTTTACCTATACCCGGCCAATTGGTGAAATCAGGGTGGGAATTACAACCATAAGAGAAAAATGGGAATTGCTTCTGAAAACCCGGGTGTCGTTTCTGACGCAGGAATACCTGCAACAGAAATATCCGTTGGTTGTAAATGACAATAACATAGTCATTGAATCTTCAATCATTCCTACGGAAGAGCTTATTAAAGAAATACTTGCCTTAAATAAGGATGAGATGCTCACAAGCTATGGTGAGGTGATTGCCGTAAGGTGTGAAACAGTAGGCATTAACGCCAATCCTTTCGAAGGTAATTACAAGCTTGTTGAAAAGGAATTTGAATACAATACGATTCATTATCCCTGGCATATCTACAAACTGAATCCTGAGATTATTCAACAGGATTTTAAGAGGATAACCGAGGGCAGGAAGTCAGTGACGATACCTGAAGGGGTGTTCGTTTCGGGAGACCCTGACCTTTTATTTATTGAAGAGGGAGCAGACGTAAAATATGCTTACATTAATACAGAAGAAGGACCTGTATATATTGGTAAAAATGCCCGGGTAATGGAAGGGAGTAAAATACGTGGTCCTTTTGCTCTCTGCAATAATGCAACCGTGAAGATGGGAGCGAAGATTTATGAGGGAAGTACTGTGGGCCCGTGGTCAAAAGTGGGTGGCGAGGTCAATAATTCGGTGATTTTTGGTTACAGCAGCAAATCTCATGATGGTTACCTTGGGAATTCAGTAATCGGTGAATGGTGCAATCTCGGTGCCGATACGAACACGTCCAATTTAAAAAATACCTATGAAGATATCCGTGTGTGGTCGTTTACGGAACAGTCATTTATTAACACGGGTGAGCAGTTTTGCGGGCTTTTAATGGGTGACCATTCCAAGTCGGGCATCAACACCATGTTCAATACGGGAACGGTTGTAGGTGTTTTCTGTAATATATACGGAGCCGGCTACCAGCGCAATCTGATTCCGTCTTTCTCGTGGGGAGGGACTCAGGGGTTTAAATTGTATCACCTGAATAAAGTGTACAAAGTTGCTGAAGCTGTGATGAAACGCAGGGATTGTGTTCTGGATGAAACAGAAAAGAATATCCTGGCTTATCTTCATCAGAATACGGTTGTCAGGAAATAGCAGATATTTATAGAAAAACAGAAGTTTCGCCGGATGCAAAACGGTGTGGCATGTTAATTGACTAGATACAAGGAAAGAATATAAAGTGCGTTTGTTGTGCCGGATGGCCTTTTTAAAGACTAGATAATCAATGACATATGATGTTGTTCGTTATTGCAGGCTGACAAACTGACGGAATGGAATACAGAAAGAAGAAATATGAAAGATATTTTGGCATTATCAGATATAATTGATCCGGAAACAGAATTTTTCCCATTACTCTCAACAGAGGACGAGGAACAAATGAACGCAGAGGAAGTTCCTTCCGAGTTGCCGATTCTCCCATTAAGAAATACGGTTTTATTTCCCGGTGTGGTCATCCCAATTACTGTTGGCAGAGATAAGTCAATTAAACTGATTCGCGAGGCGTACAAAGGAGATAAA
>Ga0209834_10000559_pt1 | contig 22607 bp, 15 predicted proteins | sample Mar14236cmmetaG_FD_184134 | JGI IMG/M metagenome (GOLD analysis project Ga0209834, IMG submission 184134) | Marine hydrothermal vent microbial communities from Guaymas Basin, Gulf of California to study Microbial Dark Matter (Phase II) - Marker... ...
GTCTTTGAGTATTTCTTTAATCTTTGACATGTCTGTTATTCAGTCTTCAGTCCACAGTCTTCAATCTTCAGTCTTCAGTCCACAGTCTTCAATCTTCAGTCCACAGTCTTCAATCTTCAGTCTTCAGTCTTCAGTCTTTGGTTTGAAGATTGGCTATATTTATTGGGGTTTTAATCATATCATTTAACAATCTCCCGATTTCTTCAGACCTGGAAATATATCCATAGAAAGAGAAAAAGCTTTTTTAAAAACGATCAGATTTCTGAAACCTGTTGCCATATCTTATTTTTATATTTAATCCGTTTCCTAATTACCAACTACCAATTGCGGCTGCCGATGGAAGACTGCTAACTGCCGATTGCCAACTGTTGACTTTTCATCTCTTCGGTTTTGTTGCCAAAATCACCTTATGCTTTGTGCCGTTTTTTCGATTGATTTCGTTAACAGCATCAATTACTACCACTATATCCTGAACAGGAGCGGTTTTGTCAGATCTTAAAACGATGGAGCCTTCCTGTTCGTTTCCCAGTTTGTTTATCAGAACGTTTTCCAGCTTTGCCGGATCTACTTTTTGATCTTCAACAAAAATATTTCGTTCCTTATTAATATAGACAGTCACTGTTTGTTTCGACATTGTCTTGCTACTGCTGCTGGGCAATAAAAGTTTGATGGCGTTGGGAGCAACGAGTGTGGAAGTGAGCATAAAAAATATCAGCAGCAAAAATACAAGGTCCGACATGGAAGCCATGCTGAAGTTTGTATCTCTTTTATTTCGCATTTGTATGGCCATGGTGGTTTATTTTGCGGGTTCGTGTAAAACATCCATAAACTCACTGGCAGTTATTTCCAGTTTGTACACTACTTTTTGGATACGTGCCACCAGGATGTTATAAAATATGTAGGCAATTATACCCACAACCAGCCCGCCAACCGTGGTGATCATGGCCTGATAAATGCCCCGCGATAGCAATTCGATGTTGATGTTGTTTCCTGCCATCGACATATCATAAAAAGCCCGGATCATACCGATTACGGTTCCCAGAAAACCAAGCATAGGAGCAGCGCCCGCTATAGTCGCCAGACTGGCCACATTTTTCTCAAGACGTGAAACTTCCAGTTTGCCCACATTTTCAATGGCCGTGTTAATATCGTTAAGGGGTTTGCCAATACGTGATAATCCTTTGGCAATCATCCGGCCGATGGGCGAATTGTTGGTTACACACAGTGCCTGAGCTGATTCCAGTTTGCCACTGGTTATGTAATTGCGGATGTTGTTCATGAAATTTTTATCTTCTTTCGAAGCCCGGCCAATCACAAAATACCGTTCGAAAAAAATATAGAAAGCAATCAGGGACAAAACACCTATGATTGCCATGATCCATCCTCCTTTTAGTACCAGATCAATAATGGGGAGCGTGATTTCGCCACTTTCAGATGAATTGCCTATCATCTGAGCCGTTTCCTGTATTTGTAATATGATTGCTGTTGTCATTTTTTACTAAAATTAATTGTTAAGGAAAAACAAAATTATCGGGTAATCATTTGTGCTCAAAGGCAGACCGGATTAATTATCAACATACGCTTGTATAAACTGAATTTTAACGGAAATATTATGAATTGGACCGGAAAATGCAACTGCAGGCAGAAAATGCAAATAAAGTGACAATTTAGATTTTATCTAAATTCGGCACATATTGAATTATTTGCATACATTTAAAATATTCTATAGGTAGTTTGGTTATTTTTACGCCAATTTTAAAATTTAAAACAGAAGCTTATGTTTAGTTTTACTTTAATGATAGTAGTATTCATTCTTGGATACACGGCAATTGCTCTTGAACATCCGATAAAGGTGGATAAAGCAGCTTCCGCTTTGATATTAGGTTCATTGATGTGGGTGGTTTATATGCTTGATGTTGAATCAATCTTATCACTCAACTTTAGTCATGCCTGGAGACATTTTCAGGAGAGTACAATGCTGAAAGACCTTCTTGATAAATTTCCGGATGCCACTTTATGGGAACAGATGAAGTATTTTGTGGTTGACTACCAGATAGTAGAACATTTGGGAGAGATATCAGAAATTCTGTTCTTTCTGTTGGGAGCTATGACTATTGTGGAAACGGTTGACCAGCATCAGGGCTTCAAAATAATTACGGATAGAATTACAACAGAAAACAAAGTAAAACTTTTATGGATACTGAGTGTCCTGACATTTTTCATGTCAGCTTTGCTTGATAACCTGACAACAACTATAGTTATGGTAGCCTTGCTGCGTAAACTGGTTGGCGACAAACAAACACGTTGGTTCTTTGCCAGTATGATCGTAATTGCTGCCAATGCCGGAGGTGCCTGGTCGCCTATTGGTGATGTAACGACCATCATGTTGTGGATTGGTGGGCAGGTAACTACAGCGAATATTATTGCCATGGTTATCATTCCCAGTATTTTTAATATGATCATTCCGCTGGCGGTAGTTTCCATTTATATGAAGGGAGAAGTCAAACGCCCTGTGCTTTCAAATGAAGAAACACGGGAGTTTACAACAAGTTTCGAGCGTAAACTGTTATTGATTATGGGCGTTGGAGCCTTATTGTTTGTCCCCATCTTTAAAACGTTTACACATTTACCACCTTATATGGGTATGTTGTTTGGCCTTGGTGTTATATGGGTAACCACTGAAATCATGCACCGTAACAAACCCATTGAAGATCGTCGTAAACTAACCGTTATTGGAATACTACGCAAAGTGGATGTTCCTACGATCTTTTTCTTCCTCGGGATCCTTTCGGCTGTTGCAGCCTTGCAGTCTGCAGGACACCTGGGACTATTGGCCGAATACCTTGATGAACATGTACACAATATCTTTGGGATAAATACAGTGATCGGAATTCTGTCAGCCATTGTTGATAACGTACCTCTTACGGCTGGAGCCATGGGGATGTATCCGATTATGACCGAAGCACTTGTGCAAGCGTCTGCCGAACCGGTATATGCAGCCCACTTTGTTCAGGATGGTGCTTTTTGGGAACTGCTGGCATACTGTGCCGGAACAGGTGGAAGTATCCTGATCATTGGTTCGGCTGCCGGTGTTGCCGCCATGGGATTAGAAAAGATAGACTTTATATGGTACATGAGGAAAATCAGTTGGCTTGCATTAATCGGATACCTTGGTGGTATCGCTATTTACTGGTTACAGGATATGATCATTTTCCACGTATAGGAAGCACAGATATTAATTAAAATAAAAGCAGCGTTGTATTCAGCGCTGCTTTTTTATTTCGTTTTTCGTTTTATGGTTTATTGATTACACCACAACAAGAATCTTCGCGTGCACCGGTAACCGACGACAGGCAATTGGTCTCGTTTTTCATTCTTAATATACCCATAAAGGCAAAAATCAGCGCTTCTTTAAAATCCACAATTTCTTTTTCGGGCACAATAACATTCATCCCGGTTTCCAGTGTAATAGCTTTTACCAGAAACTTATTGTGCGCACCGCCACCCGTAATGAGAAGGTTGCCGACTGGTAAATGAGCAATAGATTTGTTCACCTGATAAGCAATGTGTTTTACCACGGTGTAAAGTTTGTCTTCAACAGAAGCGTCAGCCATTTCGGTTTTACTGATAAAAGCATTTGTGACATACTGATTGCTTAGAGATTTCGGCTTTTCTTTTCGATAATATAAATCCCCGTTTAACGCTTCAAAAAGTTGCTTATTAAGTTTGCCAAGTTGCGCAAAAGCCCCGTTTTTATCATACGATGCGCCTAATTGTCTGCTCAGATAATTAAGCATTTGGTTAGCCGGACATACGTCAAAAGCAATGCGCTGGTTGTTATCTCTGTATGAGATATTGGCGATTCCCCCAATGTTCAGACAGAAATCATATTCGTTAAAAAGCAATTCATCACCAATGGGAACCAAAGGGGCTCCCTGTCCGCCAAGTTCAATATCTTTTTGTCTGAAGTTGTTAATAGTCAGAATACCTGTAGCATCAGCGATTATCTGCCCGTTTCCTATTTGTAGCGTATATCCTTTTTCGGGTTCATGAAATATTGTATGCCCGTGCGAAGCAATCAAATCTGGTTTGTCAGGTAAGTCTTTTAGGAAATCGTTGACCATCTCGCTTAACAGCTGGCCGTAAGCCGTATCTGTGGCCGCAATTTCTTGTTTATCTTTATTGGGCAAATCCTGCAATTTTATTTTCCATTCTTCTGTATAGGGATAGGTTACCGCTTTCTCGATTTCAAAAGACCATCTCCCGTTTTCCCTGTTAAATGAACACAGAGCAATGTCCACTCCGTCAAGGGAACTTCCCGACATGATGCCGATGGCTGAGTAAGTCTCCATTACATCAATTTTAGAAGTTTCTCGAGTTGCATACCTCGTGATCCTTTTATCAGGATTTGGGCATTCCGGATAGGATTTACAGCCAGGTATGCTTCGGCATCCGGTAAAGCTGCAAATGAAATATATGGATGAGTTTTAAAAAATGTATGAAAGTCTTTTCCCACCAGTATAATATTTTTAAACCCGCTTTTTTTAAGGAGTTCGATAATTTTTTGGTGTTCTGTCAACGATGCTTCGCCCAGTTCGAACATGTCACCCAAAATAAGCCATGGGTTTTCCGGCTGAAATTCCATAAAGTTTTCAATAGCGTTTGTCATGCTCACCGGATTGGCATTGTACGCATCCATAATAATGAGATTGGTTTCTGTATTAACCAATTGCGAGCGGTTGTTGTCAGGCTGATAATCTGAAATTGCTTTATTGATGTTGCCGGGAGAGATACCAAAATATATTCCGGTTGCAATTGCTGCATGTATGTTGTCAGCATTGTACCTGCCTACCAGGTTTGTAGGACACAGGTACGCTTGTTCTTTGTGGATCCATCGTAAACTCAGGAAAGGTTTTATTTGTTCTATTGCAGAAGTAAACTGTTCCGATGTGAACCCATAAGTTATCCGCTCTATTCCTTCAGATAAGTTCATCAGCAGTTGGTCTTCATTATTCACAAATGCTACCCCATGATTTGTTTTTAGGAAATGATAAAGTTCACTTTTTGCTTTTATAACGCCGTCAATCGAACCAAAACCTTCGAGGTGTGCTTTACCGATGTTGGTTATTATACCTAAATGAGGTTGGGCAATGGAGCATAACAAATCAATCTCTCCAATGTGGTTTGCCCCCATTTCAACTACGGCTATTTCTGTATCGGATGTGATGTTAAGTATTGTCAACGGGACACCGATATGGTTGTTCAGGTTACCTTGCGTGAACACAACCTGTTTTTCTTTTGAAAGAACCGAAGAAATCAGTTCTTTGGTAGTTGTTTTACCGTTGGTGCCCGTAATTCCGATAACCCGGGCATTTATTTTTGATCGGTGCAACCGGGCAAGTTCCTGTAATGTTTCCAGGGTGTCTTCCACCAGAAAGCAGCTATCTCCTTTGTCATATTCTTCCTGATCGATTACAGCAAGGGCAGCACCCTTGTCGAGAGCTTCGGCAGCAAATTTGTTTCCGTTAAAACTTTCACCTGACAACGCAAAGAAGATCGTATCTTTTACTTCTTTTCTTGAATCGGTTGAAACCTTTCCGGTTAACAGGAAATGTTCATATAGTTTGGCCAGTTGTTGCATATAAAATAAAAAACCCCATGCATATTCATGAATGGGGTAAATTTATGAAATATTGTCGTTTGTTATCTTTTTCCGGCAGCAGGACTTCCAACACGAATCATAGCACATCGAAATCCAACTGTTGCAGATGCTTCATCTTCATTCAGGAATCTTCTAGAACCAGGACTCAGGTAGTAAACACCATCATTCCACGAACCGCCTTTTATAACCCTTGATCTGTCAGAAATTAATGAAGTAACTCCGTAATCATACATTTGAGCTGTAGCGTTCTTTTCGTCAAAATTACCCAGCCAGTCGGCTTGAATAGTAGATTCGTAATCACCATCACGGTAATTGACGTTGTTCGCTTTCCGGTAGTTTTTACGTGTGGCAGATTCTTCAGGTGTCACTTCTGTATATAGAATTCTTCCGAGGCTGTCTTTTTCTGCTACACCACCGTCAGCATCTTTCATTACATTTTTAAAAATATTACCTCTGTATGGGTTGTAGTCGGAAACAACCTGATGCGATAAGGGACGATATACATCCAATACCCACTCACTTACGTTACCTCCCATGTTGTAAAGGCCATAATCATTTGGCCAATAGGAACCGACCGGAGCAGGAATAGCGGCACCATCATTCAGGTTGCCGGCAACGCCCATATAGTCACCACTACCTCTTTTAAAGTTGGTAACAAAACTCCCGTAATATTTTCCTTCATCTGTTCTTACCCCATCACCGTTCCACGGGAATTCTTTACGTTCAACAACCCTGTTGTACAGCGTATTGCCAACAAGGCCGAGAGCGGCATATTCCCATTCAGCTTCAGTGGGAAGCCGGTATTTCGGTAATAAAATTCCATCTTCAAACCGTACATTCCTGATACCGGTTCCGTTCGGATCGAGGTCTTCCATACCTTCATTAACATATCCTTCATATTGTCCGGCCAGGTAAGCATCTGTATTGAAGTTATTATCATCTTTCTGATCAGGGTCAAAATCAAGTATTCCAGCCTGAATAAGGATGTTTTCATTTACCCTGTCGGTACGCCACGATGCGTAATCGTTAGCTTGCAGCCACGAAACTCCTACAACCGGATAATGCTGGTATGAGGGGTGGCGGAAGTATGTTTGAACCAGGGGTTCGTTGTAAGCCAGTCTGTCGCGCCATACAAGTGTGTCGGGTAATGCTTTTTGAATTACAGAAGGATAGCTTTCTCCATAAACACGGTTTAACCAGTAAATATATTCCCGGTAGTCGAGGTTGCTGACTTCGGTCTGGTCCATATAAAAACTGTTAATGGTTACTTTTCTGGGTATATTGTCCCAGTCGTAAAATGGTGTTTCAGCTGTTGCACCCATCGTATAAGTACCTCCTTCAATAAGAATGAGCCCGGGGCCTGTTAACTGTTCTGTATATTCTGAAACTTCAAACCCGCCGTTGGCCGGATTGTTGTATTCCCATCCGGTTGTCCGGGACCTTTTATTGCTTGTACACGAAGTGCTGAATAAAACAAAAGCAAAAATGCCTAATGATAATATAGCTAACTTGTTGGTTCTAAACATCTTTTAATGTGTTTGTGTTTTTCTGCTTTGTAATAACTAAAACAAAGGTGATTTTATTGCCCTAATGCGTCTTTTTTTATCTTCTTTTAAAATACAAAAACTCCACGAGAACGAGATCTCATGTGCTCCCAAAGCTGCCCCTCCTGTCCTTGAAACTCCCATGTCGTAACTGTAGCCAAAATTAATATTTTTAAATGATAATCCAACCAGAAAAACAACGGCATCGGGATTTTGAAAATTATGACGGAACCAAACTCCTGCAACAACAGGTTTTCTGGTAACATAAAGGCCTCCGTTAATTTGCTGAAAATCACCTTGCCGCATGTATAATATATGGGGTTCTAAAGCAAAATCAGAATTGTTTATATGCCCTAAAGTCCCTCTGCTCAGGTTGATGGCGATACCCCCGTGCACAGTATACCTGAGAAGCAGTTTGTTGGTTGAATTGTCGTAAAATGAAATATCAGGCTGGGTCAGGTGGTCGGCGGCAAATCCAACCATAAACTTATCATAGTAATTCAAAACGGTTCCTGCCGAGAAGTCTATTGTGGAAATGTTCGACTTTTCGGGCGGAGGCTGGCCTGACGGATTAATAGATCCGTCGATCGGATTAATCTGATCAGCGAAAATCAACTTGTCCCAGTCCAGACGCTCCTGATAGTAGGTTCCTTTAACCCCAAAACGAATGAACAAGCCCTGTGTAACCTGTAAATTATACGTGTATAACAAGCTTGCCATAGTGGTGTTCAAGGCGCCATCTCCCTGGCGGTCACTCATCACCAACACTCCGAATCCGCTGTTGATAGATGCTACATTCTGGTCGTAACTAATATTATAAGTAATAAATGCTTTTGTGAGTGAGGGCCATTGGTTCCGGTAGTTTAAGTTGATCCGCGCACATTCGGCAGTTCCGGTCATTGCCGGGTTTAAATAAAGAGGGTTTGCATAAAATTGCGAAAATTCCGGGTCTTGTGCTTTGACAACACTAACTACGGATAATATTCCTGCAAAAAATATAAGACGAAGTAGTTTGTCAGAGAGCATATGGATAAAACAGCAAATTTTCAAACATGCAATATTACAATATTTTATAAATCGAGCCACGTTTACGGAATCATAAATGCACCTGAATAGATGTAAAATAAATTATATGAATCTACGTTATTTATTTAATTCTGTTTCAGAAGCAACAATTATAGATTTAGATTATACAACTCATGCAGCGTTTTAAAGCATCCCTTTTCCTGTTCCTGGCCCTCTTTGTAACAATTGCTGCCCAGGCAGTTCCATACGAATTTAGTGAAGAAATAAATTGGGGGGGTATTCAGAAATTTACTACGGAAGAAGGGGTTGCGGTTTCCCGTTTGACCTTTGACGGAGCATATTATCCATATCTTGAGGTTTTGCCGACCTTCGTAAAAGATTACCGCATACATACAAGTAGCGCCGAAGTAAGTTGTGACATCAGGAATGCTGTTTATGTACCGTTGTCAGAAGCTGAACAATTGCTTGTGAACAGTCATGATATAGAAAAATCAACAGAAATAATTCCGCAGTGCCATATTATGGTTGTACGAAAGCAACCGTATGTACAGCTACGGCTGGTGCCTGTGCGATGGAACGAAAAACTGTCAGTATTTGAGAAACTTGTTTCTTTTGATGTAATCATTTTTGTTGACGATCTGCCGGAAGTGGAAGTCAATGGCCCGGTGGAACGGTTTAATTCGGTTTTAGCAGAAGGCTCATGGTTTAAAGTGCGGATTGACAAAAGTGGAATTTTCAAGATAACTTACCAGGAACTGCAGGAAATGGGATTTAATGTTTCAGCCAATCCGCATAAGATTGCCGTTTTTGGAAATGGTGGTGGCATTTTACCCGAAGTGAATAATGCATTCAGACATGACGATCTGGTACAGAACCCAATTGTTGTTGTCGGGGAAAACGATGGTTCGTTTGATCCGAATGATTATATACTGTTCTATGGCGAAGGCCCTGTAACATGGAAATATAATGGCATTACCAAAACTTTTAATTTTCAGACAAATTATTACGATGATTATTCCTATTACTTTATCACGGTTTTACAGGAAAACGCAAAAAGGATAGAAGTAACAGAGCCTCCGGCCGGAAACTACGATTTTCTTGTTGACGATTTTGTAGATTATGCGTTTCACGAGCTGGATGAACGCAATTTGTTCAATACGGGACGGCTCTGGTTTGGCGAAGTTTATGACTCCGATGTGTCAAAAGAATTTGTATTCAGTTTTCCGAATATAATTGCTGAAACAGGATCAGGTTATATGAATTGTTCTTTTGCTTCAAGGGCATTTTCTTCAAATTCATTTGATTTATACGTCAACAATCAGTTAGAGGAAACTTTAACGATGGGGGTTGTTTCATCATCTGATCGTTACCAGTTGGGTAAGCTCAGGAGCACCAGTTTTTCGTTTACCCCCGGAAGTGACCAGTTGATAGTGAAAACGGTATACAGAAGGAATTCGAATAATTCAATTGGTTATCTTGACTATATAGAATTGAATGTAAAGCGGAGATTACTGATGTCAGGAAGCCAGATGATGTTCCGTAAACCTGTTAGCGGACATAATACTGAAATAGCTCGTTACAGGATGAGCAACGCAAATGCAGACCTGATCATTTGGGATATTACCGACCCGGTAAATGCCAAAAGGATACAAACCCAGTTCTCGTCCGGAAAAATGGAATTCAATGCTGTTGCTGATACCATAACCCAGTATATTGCTTTTTATGACGGAGCCGGATTATACCAGGTCGGGTTTGTAGAGGAGGTGGAAAATCAAAACCTTCATGCATTAAAAAACATCGAATTTCTGATCATTGCACATAAAGATTTCATTGAGGAAGCCAACAGGCTGGCTGAATTTCACAGATCCACAGATCAGATGACTACATTTGTAACAGTTCCGGAAAAGATTTATAATGAGTTTTCCTCAGGATCGCAGGATATTACGGCTTTACGCGATTTTGTTAAAATGCTATACGATCATAGTGATCCCGGGCGTGAAATCAAATACCTGCTGTTGTTCGGTGATGCTTCATTCGATTATAAAGACATTTTAACCGACAACACCAATTTTGTACCGTGCTGGGAGTCGATTGAGTCAATGAACATCGTTAATTCAATTGCAAGCGACGATTATTTCGGTTATCTGGATAGCGGCGAAGGAGGTAATGGGTCAGGCAGGGTGGATATTGGCATAGGACGTTTCGTGGTCTCTTCCACTGAGCAGGCAACGCTTGCTGTGGATAAAGCAATCCACTATGCTACCAATACAGAAGATGTAATGCAACCATGGCGAAATATGATCACTTTTGTGGCCGATGACGGAGATAATAACATGCACTTACGGCACGCCGAACAATTATCATCTTACATATATGAAAACTATCCAGTATACAATATCGACAAAATATACCTTGATGCATACAAGCAAATAGCTACACCCGGCGGACAAGTTTCGCCGGATATGAATAAAGCCATGAACGACAGAATTGATAAAGGAACTTTGATTTTCAACTACTCCGGACATGGTGGCGAAGCCGGGTTGGGACATGAGAAATTTATGCAAATAGCCGATATTAATTCGTGGACTAATTATAATGAGTTATCCTTATTTATTACAGCTACCTGCGAATTTACACGGTATGATGATCCTACACGTGTATCAGCGGGAGAATTTGTTTTTCTGAACGAAAACGGGGGAGGAATCGCTTTACTGTCAACAACAAGGGCTACGTTCGCCAGTTCAAACCTTGCATTGAACATGGCGATATACAAGAACAATATATTTCAGAAAATAAATGGAAATTATCCTTGCTTTGGCGATGTCATCATGAATTCAAAAGTACTGGGAGGGAATAACGATTCAAAATTCATTCTTATTGGTGATCCTGCGCTGAAGCTTGCCTATACGAAGCATACAGCAGTCACCGTGAAAATTAATGAGCACATTGTGGAAGAGGATGTTTACGATACGTTGCAGGCACTATCGAAAGTAACTGTTGAAGGCATTGTAACCGATCAGTACGGCAATAAACTGACTGATTTTAACGGGCTTGTTTTCCCGACTGTTTATGACAAATTCGCCGAGATCATTACCTATGGTGATGAAAGCAGCCCGACAACTTTTTTAATCCGGAAAAATGTGCTGTTTAATGGGAAAGCGGCGATTAACAACGGCGAATTTATGTTTGAGTTCATTATGCCCAAAGATATTTCTTACAAGTATGGAATAGGAAGAATAAGCTATTATCTGAGAAATGATTCGACGGACGGGAACGGATATTATGAGAACATCATCATTGGTGGTTTCGATGATGAAGCGGAAGAAGATAACCAGGGGCCGGATATTGTTTTGTATATGAACGACACAACATTCGTATCGGGTGATATAACTGACCGGAATCCGGACCTACTGGCTTTTCTGTACGACGAAAGCGGAATTAATACTACAGGTAACGGAATTGGACATGACATTCTGGCTATTATAGACGAAGACCAGAATATGAGTTATAACCTTAACGATTATTATGAAGCAGACATCAACAGCTTTCAGCAGGGCGTACTTAATTACCCGTTCAGTAACCTGGATGACGGGCCACATGTGTTGAGTTTACGCGTTTGGGATATTTATAATAATTCATCAACGGCTTACCTTGAATTTGTTGTTATGTCAGAAAATGATCTGGTTATTGAGAACCTGATCAATTACCCTAACCCGTTTATTACACAAACCAGTTTTGTGTTCGATCACAACCAATCGGGGCAGGATCTCGATGTTAAAATCCAGATTTTCGCCATGGACGGAAGACTTATTAAAACTATTGAAACACGTATAAATCCCGAAGGATACAAATCGCCACCAATCAAATGGAACGGACTGAATGATAACGGAGCCAGGATAGCCAAAGGGTTTTATATCTACCGTGTTACTGTAAGAAAAGAAGATGGTGCCACGGCTCAGGATGTGTCGAAACTTGTATTTCTCCGTTAGTTTGCTTAAAACAATGTATTTTTGCCGCTCACTTTAATGAAACATATTTACTACATACTGTTTGCTTTACTCCCGTCGCTGGTCTTCGGACAGGAGCGTATTCCGCTACATCCGGTATGGAATGGTATGGAGGTACAGCAAACGGTTAAAAACCTGGAAATACACACTATCTCGTTCGAGAACAGTATAACAAAATACAGATATGGTGCGTTACCGGTTTTTACGGCTGAGATAAATTTACCACCTGAATGGCATGCCTGTGTTTTGAACTTCGACAGCATTGTTTTTGATACGCTTCAAACATATAAATTAACTGACCTTACCGACGGGGAATTCCTACAGGACACCTTGCTTTGGCATGTGGAATATGAAGAGCAAACTGCCCGTATTTTTGTAGTTCCCATGATCAGCGAAGAAGATATCATCAGCCTGATAAAGGGGTTGACTATTACAGTAAATCATGTTCCGGCTGATGTGCCGAAAAACAGTGAAAGCAGAGAAGTGTTTTATGCTGACAATTCGGTGTTGCGTACCGGAGACTGGTATAAAATAGGAGTCGTACAGACGGGTGTTCATAAGATCACTTATGAAAACATGCAAAGCATGGGTATTGATCCTGCAAGTCTTGATGTTTCAAAAATAGGCCTGTTCGGTACATATAGCGGTATGTTAAATGAGTCGAACTTTGTCAGTCGCCCCGATGATTTAACGGAAAATGCTATTTACATAGAAGGGGCCGATGACAACAGCTTCGACCGGGACGATTACATTTTGTTTCACGCCCAGGCACCTCGTGTGTGGTGGTACAATATGTTCAGCGCCCGTTTTGAACACCGGAATAATTTGTTTTCCGATACCGTTTACTATTTTTTAACCACCGACAGAGGTAACGGGAAAAGAATAACCGATAGTGAAAGTTCTACGCAACAACCTACTGTCGAGGTCAATGAATTTGTTGATTACGGAGTACACGACAAAGACCTGGAAAACCTGATTCTTTCAGGTAAGGAATGGTTTGGTGAGCGCCTTACAGGAGATACACTGGAACGTACGTATTCATTTCAGTTTCCGAACCACAACACCGATAAACCTTTGTATTTGCAGGTGGACCTGGCAACCCGGTCATTTATTAATACCTATTACCAGATATTTGTAAATGGAGAACTATTGATCGACTCGGTGAAAGTAACAAAGGTCAGTGCGAATGGAGGTCTTTATGCCAGGAGTTCCAGCCAAATTATTACTTTTTTTAGCGACAGCGATGCTGTGGAGGTTACCGTTAAGTACCTGACGGATGATCTGACATCAATTACCTGGGTCAATTTTGTAGCGTTGAACGCCGAACGGTATCTCCGGTACACCGGAAATCAGATGACATTCCGGAATCCCGCATCGGCTGCTGCAGGAAATATAAGCCGGTTTAATTTGTCGCAGACTGATGGTAATGAGGTGATCTGGAATATAACGGACAGGCATAATCCGGTGAATATAAATTTTCTTTATGAAGATGGCATTTCCTATTTTGTTCTGCCTACCGATTCGCTGCTGGAATTTATTGTCTTCAATCATTCGGATGCATACAGCCCGATTTCATTTGGGAAAATTCCCAATCAGAATTTGCATGCCATGGCAAATATTGATATGGTTATTGTAAGCTACCCCGGTTTTCTGGAACAGGCGAACAGGCTGGCTGCACTGCACGAAACTATGGATGGTATGCAGGTGGCTGTGGTCACTCCCGGCCAGATCTATAATGAATTTTCTTCCGGCTCACAGGATATCGCTGCCATAAGGGATTTTATGCGCATGCTTTATGTCAGAGGCTCGTTTGAAGAGGAATACCAAAGTGGCTACCTGCTTTTATTTGGAGATGCTTCGTACGACTATAAGTACAGGGTGCACGACAATACCAATTTTGTACCTACCTATGAATCAGACGAATCCCTCAGGCTTACGGGTTCCTATGTTACCGATGATTTTTTCGGACTTCTGGGTGATCGTGACGGTTTGAATTGTGTCGGCGACCTTGATATAGGTATTGGGAGACTGCCGGTTGCTACGCCAGAAGAAGCAAAAATGGCTGTTGATAAAATTGAACATTATCTTAGCCAAAGCCGTAAAGTAATGCGCGACTGGAGAAATGTTCTTTGCTTTATTGCCGATGACGGAGATGTTAATCTTCACATGCACCAGGCAAAGCAACTGGTAGATATTGCCGACACTCTGCATCCGGGTATCCGGATCAATAAAATATTTTCCGATGCATTTACGAAAATTGTAGTGCCGGGTGGAAAGCGCTATCCGGAAGTAAATGCACTTATTAATGAACAGGTGGAAAAAGGAGCACTCATGCTGAATTATACGGGACACGGTGGCTTGATCGGCTGGTCAAAATCGTATATTCTGGATATGCCCATGATTCATTCATTTGATAATTACGATAACCTGCCCTTGTTTGTTACGGCCACGTGCGAGTTTTCGAGGTATGATGATCCGGAGTTCATTTCGGCAGGTGAATATGTATTTTTGAATGAGCATGGCGGAGGTATTGCCTTGTTAACCACTACACGTTTGGCATATGCCCACGCAAATATTGTTGTTAACCGAAGGATCTACGAACATTTAATGACGAAAAAGAACAATATGTTGCCGCGCCTGGGCGACCTGGTACAGCTATCCAAAATACCATCCGACAATAATTTCCTGAACTTTGTTTTGCTTGGCGACCCGGCATTGCGCCTGGCATATCCGCAATTCGATGTGGTAACTACAACTGTCAATACACATCCGGTATCAGATGTTGTGGATACAATACGTGCCTTGCAAACGGTGATTGTTGTGGGAAAGGTTGTTAATGATGACGGAACTATAGCTGATTGGTTTAACGGTTACGCATATCCAAAAGTTTATGACAAAGCAACGCGGTATAGCACACAGGGAAATGACGGAAGCAGCTACCCTGAAGAATTCCTCTTATCTGATAAACTTCTTTTTGACGGAAAGGCTACGGTAATTGATGGCTATTTCAGTTTTGAGTTTTTAGTACCGAAAGACATTAATTACAGCTTTGGATTTGGCTCGATAAAATATTATGCACTCGATACTGTCAGCTATTCAGATGCATGGGGTGGCTACGACCAGCTATTTATAGGTGGTTATAATGAACAAGCCGACCCGGATGATCAGGGGCCGGTAATTCAGCTTTATCTGGAAGATAAATCGTTTATATCGGGAGATATTACATCGGCTGATCCTTTGGTATTTGCTGAGATATACGACGATAAGGGAATAAGTTTTACGGGCCTGGGCCTCGGACGCGACCTGGTAATGGTGGTGGATAACGATTTTGCCAATTCCATCATCATGAATGATTATTTCGAGATCAATACCGATTCGTATCAGCAGGGCACCATTTCATACCAATTGAACAATTTAGCGCCCGGAAAGCATACGCTTAGTTTAAAAGCCTGGGACTTACATAATAATTCGTCCGAAGTCGTTGTCGATTTTTATGTGAATGAACAGGCCGACATAGAGTTATCCGGAGTACTTAATTATCCGAATCCATTTACCGAAACAACAAGATTTACATTCATACAAAATAAAAGCAATACCGAACTTGACGTAGAGATAAGGATTTTTGATATAAGCGGAAGATGGATAACTACACTGAATGAGCAGGTAAGGACCAGCGGGATCAGGGTTGACCCAATTGAGTGGGATGGCCGGAACAGTAACGGAAACAAAGTGGATGCAGGTGTTTATATGTATCAGATAATTGTTACGGACCAGCTGGGAAATACGGCCGCACAACGGCAAAAATTTATAAAAATAAATTAAGTAAGGTTTGTATAAGTTACTTTATACTAATACATAAATTTATTCGTTACTTTTGCAGACCTTTTTAAAATCAGAAACAAATTCATGAATGTGCAAGTTATTTTTAAACATTCGGAGAATAAAAATTTTTTAAATAAATGAAACTTAGGACTCTTTTCACTGTTGGATTATTGTTATGGGTAATCAGTTCAAATGCACAATACAATGTAACTAAAAACGGACAGAAAGTAAATACGCTGAATACGGCCGTACCTTTTTTAACCATTGGTCCTGACGCAAGGGCAGGTGGTATGGGTGACGGTGGCGTTGCCACATCGCCTGATGCCAACTCAATGCACTGGAACCCGGCAAAATATGCTTTTATAGAAGATAAAATGGGTTTTTCTTTCTCATATACTCCCTGGCTGAGAAACCTCGTGAATGACATCAATATGGCTTATGTCTCATTTTATTCGAGGATCGGTCAGATGCAGACAATTGCTTTTACGTTACGTTATTTTTCACTTGGCGAGATTACTTTTACTGATGATCAGGGAACAAACCTGGGGACATTTAAGCCTAATGAATTTACCCTTGACGGGACGTATTCGCGTAAGTTATCAGATTACCTGTCGTTAGCAGTAGCAGGCCGTTTCATTTATTCTAACCTCACCCAGGGACAAACAGTTCAGGGTGTCGAAACAAAAGCAGGAATCTCGGTAGCTGCCGATGTAGCCTTATACTGGGAAAAAGATGTGAGTTGGTTTAAAAGTATGAATGCCAGGTTTGCATGGGGACTGAATATTTCAAATATCGGAAATAAGATATCCTATACCAGCAGTAATATTGAACAGGATTTTATCCCTACCAATCTTCGGATTGGCCCGCGTTTAACACTTGATCTGGACGATTACAACCAGTTGGCATTCTTTTTTGATGTGAACAAACTTTTGGTGCCTACTCCGCCTGTGTATGCATGGGATTCGACAAACAATCCAATACCAATATCAGGAACGGATAAATTCCTGATTGCAGCAGGCAGGGATCCCAACGTGTCACCTATCAAAGGTATGATCCAGTCGTGGTATGATGCTCCGGGAGAGGTAGAAGTACAGAAAGATGCAGATGGTAATGTTATGTATGACCCCGAAACCGGTGCTGCACTGGTAACAGTCAAGCCGGGTTCTGCTTTTAAAGAAGAACTTAGAGAGTTTTATTACTCAGTAGGTGCCGAATACTGGTATAACAATATCTTTTCTATAAGAGCTGGTTATTTTTGGGAGCATGCTACCAAAGGTGCCCGGCAATATGCTACACTTGGAGTGGGCTTAAGGTATAACGTATTCGGTTTGGACTTTTCATATCTGATACCCACAACCGGCGGCTCACAGCAACACCCGTTGCAAAACACACTGCGGTTCTCGTTACTGTTCAATTTCGACAATCTGAACAAGAAATAAACCGCACCCGGATGGACAAATTCAGAGTTGGCTTCGGCTATGATGTTCATCCGCTGATTTCCGGAAGAGATTTGATGATAGGGGGTGTACATGTACCTTTTAGCAAAGGGGCGCAGGGTCACTCGGATGCCGATGTGTTGCTGCACGCACTGGCAGATGCTCTGCTCGGTGCAGCCGGCCTGGGCGATATCGGCACAAGATTTCCTGATACCGATGCGGTATTCAAAAATATATCCAGCCGGTTTTTTATAGAAGAAACTATGCGCATGATCAATGGCAAAGGACTCCGTGTTAATAATGTAGATGCAACGGTTGTTTTACAGGAGCCGAAATTAACTCCTTTTATTTCTGAGATCAGGTCGGTGATTTCCTCCCTTTTAGCTGTTAGTTCAGGTGATATTGCCGTAAAAGCTACTACAACCGAATACCTCGGATATATTGGAAATGGTGAAGGAATAGCGGCATTTGCCGTGGTTTCGTTAGTCGGTTAAGCAACTCAATTAATAACTCCCTTCAAAATACCCGTTGAAATTGATAAATAGTTCAATTTCGTTGTTAAATCCTTCAAAAAGCGGAAGGTTTAACTGGTCGTTGTAAAGAATGCCCTGTAACATAAAGATTCTGTAATTCTGCGAGGAGCTGCCGGGTCGGGATATGGTCAGTTTAAAGTTAACAGTTTCGTTCATTCTCAGGTCATCGCAAATAAGCTGTAATTCGACATCATAAGTCTGTGAGTTGCTTTTTTGGTTGATTATGTCGCGGATTGGCAAGATTCCTTTGAACAGAAACTCACGTTCTTCCTGCTCTTCACCCGGGTCAGCAGGTTCCGGATGTAGCTTATTGTAAAAATCCTTGTTCTTTAACCGCACTAAAAAGTCTCCGTTTTTATAATCCAGGAACACAACGATGTCTTTATTTTCCCACTGATAGTTTTCGTCTCCCTGAAAAGCACTTAGTTTAACCACGCTTGAATAGGTTCTGTAATTTGCTTGCTGGGCAGCGGCATAATTAATGGAAAAACTCATTGCTAAAATAATAAGGAGTATTCTCATAGTTTGGATCATTAATATTTGATGGCAAGTTACTGATTTTAGTTAAATAGGACTAAAAATTGAGATCGGTCAGGTGAAAAATGATGTACTGAAATTTACCAGATACACTTTTTTAGTTGAACGGGTTACGGCTGTGTAAAGCCAGCGCAGATATTCGGTGTTAATCATCTCTTCGGTCAGGTAACCCTGATCGATAAAAACATGAGGCCACTGTCCTCCCTGTGTTTTATGGCAGGTCATGGCATAAGCAAACTTAACATGCAGGGCATTGTACCAGGGGTTTTTCATAACTTCAGCAACGCGCTTAGTGCGTTCCGGTATGTCCATAAAATCTTCTTCGATCCTTTTAAACAGCGTATTCCTGTCGGAATTTGAGAGTCCGGGACCGTTACTGTACAGGGTAGAAAGCAGAAGTTTTACGGTAATCTCTTTTTCTTCGGGGTAGTCAGTAAGCTGAATGTCAGCTTCGGCAAACCGGAAGCCGTACATTTCCTCCGTTTTCAGTATTCTAAGCACGTTAACTATATCGCCGTTGGCAATAAATCCCGGCTTTGCATCTTTATCCAGCCAGTGGTAATTGTTTTTCACAACCATCAGTAAATCTCCCCCTTCAATCTCCGATTCCCTGAACAAGATGCTGTTTCTAACCTGCATGTTGAACAGATTAGCCCGCTTATTTGTACGGCACACAATAATTCCCTGTTCCAGGTCATGACGGTCAAATGTGTCGTGCAGTAATTCTTCAAAAGTCCGACCATTATCAACCTCCTGTATGTCCGACTTAAAATCAGTCCTCGAAAATAAGGTAGAAACGGGATTGTTCTGACTGATCAGCTTCCTGAGATTGGTAGCTGTAATCAAAATACCCGAGTCCATTTCCTGCCGCATCACTTCCTGCATCTCAAACTCATAAGCTGTTACATTAAAAGAACTTTTTATATACTGTAGATCCAATGCCGGACTAATCGTTAATCCAACAGGAGGTAGCTGAGCTGTATCACCTACCAGTACCATTTTATTTTGTCCGCCGGAAAAAACATAGGAGACCAGGTCTTCAAAAAGATTCCTGTTGCCGAACAATTCACCAGCGCTGCTGTTATCGGAAATCATCGATGCTTCATCAATAATAAATACAGCATCTTTCAGACGGTTATGAGCCAGTTGTACTTTGTAACGTCCTTCTTTCGAAGTGGTAATATGATAAATATAACGGTGGATGGTGTGTGCCTTTTTCCCCGTATATTTCGATAAAACCTTGGCGGCTCTTCCTGTTGGTGCAAGCAATATAAATCGTTTGTTATTCATCGCCAGCATGTGCACATAAGCACTTACCAAACTTGTTTTTCCGGTTCCGGCAAATCCTTTCAGAACATACACAGGATTCTTTTTAACGCTTAGCTCAAAAGCATCCAGATGATGCATGGCTTTTATCTGATCGTCCGTTGGCTGGTGCGGGAAGTGATGCAGGATTTGTTTATAAACATTGTTGTGCGACATACGGTATTGAAATAGTCAGATTTAGAACGGGTAACCGATACCGAAATTGACGATAAAGTCGTTGAATTGTAAATACTGTATACGCCATCTGTCATCTTCAGGATACGCTGGATCGAGGAAGGGTGCTGCAAAATCAAGCCGGAAGAGAAAATACGAAAAGTCAAGCCGGATACCAACACCTCCATCCACGGCGAACTGTTTGTAAAATGTATTAAATTTAAACTGTCCTCCCGGATATACAGTTGATTCGCTATACGTCCAGATATTACCCACGTCTAGAAACAGAGCGGCTTTCAGGAACCGGTATAACGGAAATCTGAGTTCGGCATTTGCTTCTATCTGAATTTCTCCGATGCGTTCGTAGTTATTTCTCTTGCTGTATTCGCCAGGTCCCAACGTCTTAAAATGCCACCCTCTCATACCGTTGGCACCCCCCGCATAAAAACCTTTGGTGTAAGGGATTTCTTCAGAGTTCAGATAAGGAATGGCAGAGCCCAGAAAAAACCGCAGGGCAAAAATATTTTTTTTGCTGTTGAAGTAAAGATATTCACGCACATCAATGCTTGCTTTAATATATTGGGAGTAACGAATGCCAAAGATCTTGTAATAACCTTCATCTGATTTTTTTGAATTGGCCAGACTGTTTATAGCATATAACAGGTTCCCCGAAGATTCAAGATTGAACCGTAGAAACTCATGGTGGTTTAAAGCGTTTATATTCTGGTTGTTGTAAATAAAGCTATAGCTTAACCCAAAGATAATCTGGTCGGAATACTGCTCTTTTAAGGCTTTGTTCTCTTCTTTGTCAAGGGTTTCCTGGAATTCGGGTGTAGGGAATATCTTAATAAAATTGGTATTGATGGGCGTTACAATATGTCTTTTGCTCGCTGTCTGGTTCCAGCTGTAACCAAATTCAAGATTCGTAATACTGCGGGTGTAGTTCTGCCTGACCTGGTAATTAAATCCAAAAGTGACGTTGGTAATCGGGCTGTATTTTTCATTAAAACCATGCAATCTCAACGGGAATAAAAACCGCGGAAAAAATACGGTTCCGTCAATTCCTACTTCAAAAGTGTTAAAAATACCCGACGATGACGTGCTGTCAATAGCCCCGACCGACTGTGCTTCAAAACCTCCCATAACGCGTATGCGGAAAATTTCGGCATGTTTGAAAATGTTTTTATTCAGGTAAGTTAATTTGCCACGTATTCCCAGGTCTCCACTTGAGTTGGTGCCGAATCCTTCGAAGGAAACAGAGTGTCGCCTGGAATTTTGCATCATAATTTGTGCATTGAGGTATTTGTACGAACCATCTTTGCTTTGTCCGGCTCCTGTAGTGTCGAAGTTTATTTTCGCTGTTCTTATAATGCGGTAATTAAACAGCTTTCTGTACGTGTTCTGCAGGTCGCTGGCCGAAAAAGGATTATCGGGTTTTATTTTTATGGCCGAATTAAATGCCGAAGGTTTAATTCTTATTTTTTGGTTGTATAAAAACTGATAAGGATAACCGGGTTTGTTATTGTGGAATCGGATAATATGATCAATGGTGTCAAACGGCAGCTCAATGGAAGGGTCATATTCGGGAATGATCGTTACGTGTCTTATATAATAGCGGTCGTGTGGCTTGTAGAGAAAGGTTGCGCCTTCTTTTCCGGGTACCAGAACATCATTGATCTTCAGGGTGACGTCCATTGTGTGTTCTCTGAAATTGCTGTCAACCAGGTATTGAATATAGTTTCTGTTAAAATAATAATATCCTTCGTTACGCAGGTAACTTGTTATCCGGTCGCGCTCATCATCAAACGTATAGGCATTGTAAATATCGCCTTCATGAATTAATGTTTTATCAAGACATTTGTTAAAATAAGTTGCTAATACAGTATCCTGAACCTCATAATCCAGTTTCTTAATGATGTATGGAGGAGCGGCATGCACGGTGAATGTGACATAGGCTTTCTTATCTTCAAAACGCACATTATAGTCAACAGTTGACTTAAAAAAGCCGATGTTTCCCAGATGCTGTTCCATGCGTTTTGCGTTTCTTTCAATGTCATCATCACTATAGAAGGAGGGAGGTTCGCCAAAGCTTCTGTCGAGCCACGCGTTAAACTTTGTGGGTTTATTCTGGTTGCGGTAATAGTAGTACAGATTGGAATGCCATCCCAAAAACTTTTTGTTGGGTTTCGGTCTCAGAAACTGTTTGAGTTCCGATTGTGTTGTTTGCGGGTATTTTTTCTCAAACCGGATGGTGTATTTATGAATGAGGTACTCGTTTTCGGGGATAAACTTTTTCACCGAGCACGACGACAACATCCCTGCAAGGGAAAAAAGAAGAAGAAATATTTTTCCGAATGATTTTGTCACCTAAGCTGCTTAATAGTGCAAATTTAATAAAAGAGGGATTGGGAGGACGAAAGTACTTGCAATGTGGTGTGCGAAAAAAAAACAAGCCTAACAAAAATAAAAAAGCCATCCCTTTTACGGAATGGCTTTTTACTTGTCAGTCAGAGGATTTTCATCCGTGGGAGTTATAGGATTCGAACCTATGACCCTCCCGA
>Ga0209834_10000560_pt1 | contig 22605 bp, 19 predicted proteins | sample Mar14236cmmetaG_FD_184134 | JGI IMG/M metagenome (GOLD analysis project Ga0209834, IMG submission 184134) | Marine hydrothermal vent microbial communities from Guaymas Basin, Gulf of California to study Microbial Dark Matter (Phase II) - Marker... ...
ACCAGAGCCTGAACCAGAACCTGAACCAGAGCCTGAACCAGAACCTGAACCAGAGCCTGAACCAGAACCTGAACCAGAGCCTGAACCAGAACCTGAACCAGAGCCTGAACCAGAACCTGAGCCAGAACCGGAACCAGCCCAAGAGATCAAGATCACTGACGCTGCCCGGAAAATAGCTGAAGATGCCGGAATTGATATTTCAACTATCAAGGGAACCGGAAAAAACGGCGCAATCTTAAAGTCTGATATCACCAAGTTGATCAAGGATTAACTGGCGAACAGGAATAAGATTCCTTCAGACTTGTTTGCGGAGGAAAAAATTGATAGATCTAATCACCTATATTGCTCGTTCACTTGTTGAAGATCCTACCCAGGTGAAAGTCTCACATCAGCGGCATAGAGACAGCATCAATTTCCAGTTGGAAGTTGCCCGTGAAGACATGGGACGGGTCATCGGAAAAAATGGCAGGGTAGCAAACGCAATCAGAACATTGTTGAATGTACCTGCCTCTGGAATCGGCAAAAAAGTGAATCTGGATATTGTAGAACCACAATGAAATCAGATCTAAATTCAACTAACAGCACAGGTTCGTCCCCTTCGGATGAACCTGTGTTTGTCCTTATAGGGAAGTTTCGACGTCCCCACGGTATACGGGGAGAGGTCCGTATGACTGTGCTGACTGATTTCCCGGAGTTGATCTCGCCAGGGCAGGTTATCTATGCGGGGGAAAGATATTCGGCCTATACTGTGAGGGAGATACGCTGGCATGGGGGAGATATGCTGGTTTCCCTCAAAGAATTACCGGACCGCACAGCTGTTGAAATCTTCCGCAATGTTATGGTATATATGAAAAGTGAGGATATGCCGGAGTTGCCGGAAGGGGATTATTTTATCCATCAGCTGGTTGGTATGGAAGTGATCACCGATCAAGGTGAAAAGCTGGGAACATTAAAAGAGATCCTTATTACTGGGGCGAATGATGTCTACCTGGTGGAATCTCCGGAGGGAAAAGAATTACTGATCCCCGCAATTGAAGATGTTGTGCTTGATATCAACCAGGATAGCGGCCAAATATTAGTTCATATCATTTCGGGATTATTAGATTTTTAGGTATTGTTTTCAGGGGGAATTAGGGGATAGGTACTGATCATGTCTGGTAAAAATCCTATATATACTCATTGTTGTTTTTCTATACAAATGGGAATTCTCTCTTGACACCTGTTTAAAAATTATGGTATTCTGAGCCCGGCTCGGGATATGGAGTCTCATCAGGCTGGATCTGGGGGTCAATGATGGAAGATCGAACCAAGTATTGGGTTGGCTTTAACCTGGTAAGGGGAATTGGCCCGGTTCGCCTGGAAAGACTTTTGCAGCATTTCGGGGACATCCAGTCCGCCTGGGAAGCCAGATCGTATCAACTTGCTGAGGCAGGTCTGAATGAAAATCTGTCGCGGGAGATGATCCGGATCAGGGAAAATACCTGTCTGGATGAACTGATGGAAACGATCCAGACAGCCGGGATCAAGGTTTATTACTGGGACCACCCGCACTATCCAGAGCGATTGCGCCATATCACACAGTCTCCCTTTGTGATTTATTTAAAAGGAGACTTGATCGAGAATGATATCTGGGGGGTCGCAATAGTTGGAACCCGGCGTTATAGTGATTATGGACGTCAGATCACCGGGGAACTTGCCAGGATGCTGGCGGGGTATGGGATTACTGTGATCAGTGGTTTAGCCCGGGGCATTGATGGAATTGCTCATCAGGGTTCGTTGGATGCTGGAGGTCGAACCATAGCTGTTCTGGGAAACGGGTTAGACATTATCTATCCCCCGGAACATAAGAAACTGACAGAACGGATTGTTAACCATGGTGCGCTGATCAGCGATTACCCGATCGGGACTCCTCCTGATGGATCCAATTTCCCACCCAGGAACAGGATCATATCAGGATTAGCGAAAATGGTCATTGTGATCGAAGCAGGACAGAAAAGCGGAGCTTTAATAACAGCAGGTTATGCGGCAGAACAGGGAAAAGAGGTGTTTGCTGTTCCAGGAAAAATCACCTCGCCGGCGAGCAAAGGCACAAATTTACTGATTAAACAGGGCGCGCATCCCTTGCTTTCTGCCCAGGACGTTCTGGATCTGCTGAATATGAGTTTGATCTCAGAACAGCGGACGGTGCAAAAGACGCTGCCCAGTGACCCCAGGGAAGCGTTATTATTCCAGGCAGTCGGAGATGAACCGCAACATGTAGATGAAATAAGTTCCCAGGTAAATTTACCTATAGAGGAAGTGACCTCAACCCTGGCATTGATGGAACTCAAAGGGATGGTCCGTAAAACGTTCGGAATGAAATATGTGGCAGTTCGGGATATGATGATAGACTATCGTAGCAGGAGCAACCTGAACGGGGAAGGAAGTTAACATGATCGAGAATTTTTACGCTGTTATCATGGCAGGCGGGGGCGGGACCAGATTATGGCCTCTGTCACGCCAGCGTCGTCCCAAGCAAATGTTGAAACTGGGAGGGGAAAGATCCTTATTCCAGGTCGCCGTAGATCGGCTGCAGGCTATTTTGCCACCCGAGAGGATCCTGGTAGTGACGGTTGAAGACCAGGCCCCGGGACTGCAGGAACAATGCCCGGAGATTCCTCCGGAGAATTTTCTACTGGAGACCATGCCGCGGGGAACAGCTTCTGTTGTGGGCTATGCCGCGGTAGTTTTGAATAAAATGGATCCGGATTCTGTGATGGCTGTCTTGACAGCAGACCATATAATTGGTAATTTAAAGCTTTTCCAGCAGATCTTGAAAGCATCCAATCAGGTCGCTGGTGAGAATTATCTGGTAACACTGGGTATCACACCAACTTTTCCTGCTACAGGGTACGGATATACCCGCCAGGGTGAATCGCTTGGCAAAATCCATGAGCTGGATGTTTACCAGGTGCGAGAATTCACTGAGAAGCCAGCTTTGCCAGAAGCTGAGAGAATATACAAGAGTGGAGAATATGCCTGGAACTCAGGTATGTTCATTTGGCGGACAGAGGTGATCCTGCAGGAAATTGCCCGTCAAATGCCGGAACTTTCCTCTCAATTATCCTTGATAAAGGAAGCCTGGGGAACATCAGGACAGGAGGGGACCATCCGCAAGGTTTGGCCAGAGATCAAACCGCAAACGATCGATTTTGGCATAATGGAAAACGCAGAAAAAGTAGCAGTGATCCCAGCCCTGGATTTAGAATGGAATGATGTTGGCAGCTGGGAAGCGATTTTCGACTTGCTGCCGCAAGATAAGCAAGGCAACATTAACGAGGGTATTGAGCATATTGCCCTGGATACAAGAGGCACACTGGTATATGGAGAGAATTCACCCCGGTTGGTTGTAACGATTGGGGTTGAGGATTTGATTATTGTTGACACTGGTGATATATTGCTGGTCTGCAACAGGGACCAGGCCCAGGATGTTCGCCAGGTAGTGAAAAAACTAAAGGAAGAAGGTCGAACAGACCTGATTTAATTTTGATTTGTGTATTGGAGGTTGGTTTTGGAAGCTTATTGTGTGAAGTGTAAAGAAAAAAGAGAAATGGGATCTGCTGAAGCAGTATTCACAAAAACCGGAACACCTGCTACTCGGGGTGTTTGTTCAGTATGCGGTACAAAAATGTTCCGGATGGGAAAAACAGAAGCCCACGAAGGCCTGACGCCGCCGGAAAATACCAAAAGAAAAGCTAAAGAACCCAAACCCCGCAAGGGAAAATTGGTGATCGTCGAATCACCCGCCAAAGCCCGAACGATTGGGCGTTACCTGGGCGATGATTATAAAGTTGTGGCTTCCTTTGGGCATGTCAGGGATTTGTTAAGATCCAAACTGTCGATCGATATAGAAAATAACTTTGAACCTTCCTACCGTGTCCCCAATGATAAACGAAAAATAGTGAAGGAAATCAAAAAACTGGGAGCGGAAGCAGAAGAGATCTTCCTGGCCACAGACCTGGATCGGGAGGGGGAAGCCATTGCCTGGCATTTGATTGAATCCGCAGAGCTGGAAACCGAACTCACAAAGAGGGTCGTTTTCACTGAAATTACCCGGGAGGCCATCGAAAAGGCCTTTGAAAATCCCGAAATACTGGATATGAAACTGGTTAACGCGCAGCAGGGTAGAAGGATCGTGGATCGCCTGGTTGGATTCCAGATCAGCCCCATCCTGTGGGAAAAAGTTCGCGGTGGTTTAACGGCTGGCCGGGTACAGTCCGTATCTCTGCGGTTAATCGTGGATCGGGAAAGGGAAATTGAAGCTTTTGTTCCAGATGAATATTGGTCTGTCGCTGCAGAACTTTGCCCTGAAGATACCGCGAGTGATGAAACCCTCCGGGCAAACCTTACTCATATTGATGGTAAAAAAATGCAGATCGGCTCCCAAACCGAATTGGATCCGATCATCAGCGACCTGGAAAAAGCGCATTACGAAGTGCGGAAGATTCGCCGGGGGACCCGGGAACGAAAACCCTATCCGCCATTTATTACCACCACCATGCAGCAAGATGCTGCCCGCCAGCTTGGCTTTTCTGCTAAGAAGACTATGGCGGTTGCCCAGCAGCTCTACCAGGGCATTGATGTTGGCAATGGCGGTGAAACCGGTTTGATAACCTATATGCGAACGGATTCCACCAACGTGTCTAACACAGCCCAACAAAGCGCCCGGACTTTCATTCAATCCAATTATGGTGATGAATATATCCCTTCCGAGATTCCGAAATATTCCACAAAAACCAAAAGGGCTCAGGAAGCGCACGAAGCGATCCGCCCTACTTCGATTGGCCGAACGCCGAAATCTATCAAAAGCTACCTGAAGAATGATCAATACAGGTTATATAAACTGATCTGGAAACGCTTTTTGGCATCTCAGATGTCCTCTGCCATGTATGACACCCTGAGTGTGATCATAGGAGTTGATGGAAATGAAAGCGCTTATGTCTTCCGGGCCTCTGGTTCAAGGATCAAATTCCCCGGCTTTTTGGCAGTTTATGATCGCAGCAATGGGAATTCATCCCAGGCGGAAAAAGATCTGGAAAGCATACCGGAAGGACTCGCAGAAGGCCAAACTCAGCGATTGATCCAACTGCTGCCAGAGCAGCATTTTACAAAACCGCCAGCCCGGTTCTCCGAGGCTTCCCTGGTCAGCACTCTGGAAGAAAACGGCATCGGCCGCCCCTCCACTTATGCGCCAATTATGGGAAAACTGGTAGATCGCGGATATGTTGTTAAGGAAGCCCGGCGTCTGGTTCCGACAGAAACCGGATTTATTGTCAATGACCTGGTGTCGGAGTATTTCTCATCAATAGTTGATGTTGGATTTACGGCAGAGATGGAAAAGGAACTGGACCGGGTTGCTTCCGGGGATATTAAGTGGCAGGACACCGTGGAAGAATTTTATTCTCCATTTTCTGACCAATTGGCTTTCGCCAGAGAGGAAATGCCCAAGATTGAACCCAAATACATCCCGGTAGGGCGGCAGTGCCCTGAGTGCGGTGGTGAGTTGGTTCAGCGTTTTGGACGTTATGGACTATATATCGGATGCAGCAACAGACCGGAATGCAAACACACAGAACGGTGGGTGGAGCGTATCGGCGTAACCTGTCCCAAAGATGGCGGCGATCTGATCGAAAGAAAGACTAAAAAGGGAAGATTGTTCTATGGCTGTGAAAATTACCCTGATTGTGATTTCTCGTCCTGGAAAAAACCGCTCCCAATACCTTGCCCCAACTGTGGAGGTTTGTTAGTGGTAGCCAATAAAAACCATGCCCAGTGCACTGAATGTTCGCTGGAATTCAATCAGAATGAATTGAAAGAGAAAACCGAATAAAGCCATATCAATAAAACTACAATCTAATTAACGGCGGAATTTATTTCCGCCGTTTTTTCTTGCTGATTGACCGATAAATAGAATATTTGAACAAATGGATATTGATCTTATGTTGGCATGGACCTTGCATCTTATTGGGGTGAGGTACTAGAGGACGAGGGAGCATTGCAGGAAAATCATCTCTCGTCTACAATATGGTTATCTGGCCTCCAATAGCTTCAACTTTCATTAACCAATGGAGATTGATTATGGATAGAGTACGCGATAGTTTTAATAAAGGAATCAACAGTCCTCCGATCATGACTGCAGTAGGTGTTGTAGTCGGAATCATCCTGGGATTGGTGTGGGCATATCTGATCAGCCCGGTCCAATTCGTCGATGGCAATATCGAACAGCTCCGTGACGATCTAAAGGTTGAATATTTGCGGATGGCGATCGATTCCTATGCCTTGAATCAGGATGCCTCCCTGGCAGAATCCAGCTATAACCAACTGGGAAAAAACGCTTCCACTTACCTATCGGATATCGAATTCAATCCCGCTGACCAGTTGATCAGCGATATTGATTCCTTCCGTGATGTGGTAGAGATGACTTCTCCATTGGATGTACTGGAAGACATACCGCCCGTAACTGAAGAAGAACCTTCGGACAATAATTTGCTTAAATGGGCTTTACTGGTCACAGTTGTGCTGGCGGGAGCCCTAGTAGCCCGTTATTTCCTTGCCAAACGCGCTATAGGGGGAGGTATAACGCCAAAATCTGCTTCGAGTATGGCGCAGGAAATCACCGCAAAGATCGACTCCCCAGAGTATGATGGTAAAGGTGAATCACCGCCCATGCACCAATTTGTCACCACTTATGTGCTGGGTGATAACCTGTTTGATGACTCCTTCAGCATTGAATCAGCGGCAGGAGAATTCCTCGGTGAATGCGGTGTGGGCATCTCAGAGGCTATTGGCGTAGGTGAACCAAAACGAGTGACCGCCTTTGAGGTCTGGTTATTTGACCAGAATGATATAAAAACTGTCACAAAAGTTCTGATGAGCGGTCACGCTTTTTATGATGATGCTATCCGGTCTGAACTGGAAAAGAAAGGCGAACCTGTCCTGGCAGATCCTGGAGTGGAATTTGTCCTCAATACCAATAACCTGCAGGTGATCGGGCGGGTGATGGATATGGGGTATGGTGACGGCCCGCTTCCTGAAGAGAGTTTCTTCGAGCGGCTCTCCATCGAGCTTTCTGTCTGGCCCAGCAACGGTGCCAGCGAAACAGAAGCTTTTGAATTTGATGAATTCTAACCAATAATTATTCAAGATCCCGGAGCATTTACACTCCGGGATCTTGTATTTAATGGCTTGCTTGAGGATTATTATCTAACTATTGGATTTCCAGTATCTTCAGGGAGTATTCACCACCTGGTGTTTTGATCTCAACTATTTCTCCTACTTCTTTGTCCAACAGTGCTTTACCTATAGGCGAGACATGTGAGATCTTATTCTCTGTCGGATCTGCTTCGTTACTGCCAACCAGAAAATAAGTCTCGGGAGGAAAATCCTCCTCCTGGACAGTGATAATACAGCCTACTCTGACTTTATCCTGACATTTTCTGTTTTCTTCAACGATTATGGCAAAGTCAAGTGTATACTTGATCTCCATAATTTTCCCTTCCAGGAAACCCTGATCTTCTTTGGCTTTGTGATAATCCGCATTTTCTGATAGGTCACCCATTTCAATGGCTGATTTTAAACGGGCAGCGATCTCTGTCCGCCGTGGTCCTTCCAGCTCTTCTAGTTCAACCTGCAGCTTCTCTTTGCCCTCTTTCGTTAAGTAAATTTTTTCTCTTCCCTGCATTTTTCATTCCTTCAAACGGATAATTAGGGTCTTTGAGTAGGGTCAAACAACTTTTGGTGTTCGCCAATTGCAAAGCGATCTGTCATACCGGCAATATAATCGCAGATCGATCGTTGAAGCCCCTTATTCTCGATCCCGGTCTGGATATGTTCAGGCAGCATCAAGGGGTTTTTTTCATAGGCAGAGAACAGCGCGCTGATGATACCTTCCGCTTTGACCTGCATGCGAATGACCCGGTGATTCTTGTACAAATTCTTAAAAAGGAAATCTTTCAGTTCCCGGTTGTTCTCTTTCATCTCGTCGCTAAAACAGATCACATTATAGGGAAGCTTTTGCAGCTCTTCTACTGAAGTGATACCGCTTTTGTTGATTTTTTGATCAGTGCATTCAATTAGATCCCTGACCTCAATACCGATCATCCTGCGAATGATACGTTTTCGGTCCAATTCATTCAGGTCTTTGTCTTTCCATCCTACACTTTTAATGAGAATTTCCCAGATTTTCAGGTCCTTTAATTTGCCTGTTGAAATTAATCCCGACCGCAGGCCATCGTCCAGGTCGTGAGCTGAGTAGGCCAGTTCGTCTGCTGCATTGGCAATCTGGGCTTCGAGGTGCCCCCGAAGTTCAGGATCAAAATCCTCAGCATCCGAGATGTCATATTCCGTCTCGTGTTTTACAATGCCTTCCCGGGTTTCCCAGGTCAGATTGAGCCCGGGAAAATTCTCAAACCGTTTTTCCAATTTAGTGACAATTCGCAAGGATTGTTTATTATGGTCAAATCCTCCCTGGCCTTCCATAAGCTGATTCAGGATCCTCTCCCCGGAATGGCCGAAGGGTGAATGCCCCAGATCGTGGGCCAGGCAGATAGCCTCTTCCAGATTTTCGTTTGCTCCCAGGGCCAGCGCAACTGTCCGGCCAATTTGAGCTACTTCCAGGGTGTGGGTTAATCTGGTGCGGTAATAGTCTCCTTCCGTATTTAGGAAAACCTGAGTTTTATACTCCAGGCGCCTGAAGGCAGTGGTATGCAAAATCCTGTCCCGATCACGTTGAAAAGCAGTACGATAAATTGGTTTATCGTCCGGGAATTCCCGTCCTTTGCTTTCTTTGCTTCGGATTCCATAGGGTGCCAGACAATAATCTTCCAGATCTTCACGCTTTTCTCGTTTAATTGCCATATTTTCCTCGCTTTCCCCGAATTGTAAAGCAGAACCAGTTTAGTTCAGGCTTATCCGACTGTCAACATCCATCTATCCAGAGCTTTCAATTTCATCGCTGAGCTGGATTATTTCTGTCAGATAACCTTGTAATTTATGATGGGCCTTGTGATTCTTCTCGCTTTCAGACTTGATGAACCTGGTATAGGGTGTGATCGTATCTCTGATCTCCTGTAGGCTGCGATCGATCTCATGGCTGAAATGATCTGTCAGGGACTTCGTAAGCTGGTCACGCATTGACTTGACTTTTTGGCGCATCTCTTTCTTGGCGTTTCTACGCCGGGTGGGGATGATAAATAATCCCAGGGCAGCCATAACACCAGCCAGCAGAATGCCGGTGATATCAGTTGCCATGGTGGTCGCCAGGATGGTTACCAGGGTTCCCAACCCAACTGCGCCGGCGCTGATAGCGGCCGTGGCGGCAACAGCATTCTGGGAGCGGCGGGCGATTTCATCCGCCTCCCGGGTCTTATCGTAGCTGTCTATAACCCGATTCGCTTCGTCTCGAATGCTGGTGATCAACCGTTCGCGGTCATAAATGAAATTTCCGATATCCCCAACCATTCTGCCTTTGTGTTTTTGACGGCCTTCAGCGATATGACTTGTGATTGCTTGCCACTGTCGTAAATTGGAGTCCACCAGCCAATCTATGATCGCTGTAACCCTGGCTTCTACAAGATCCGGAACATCAGCAATAACCTGGTCCTCATATATTTGCTGGATCTTTTCTTTTTTCATAAGGTCAACGATCCGTGCCAGCCTGATATATTCTGAGAAAAAGTCCTCACCCCGCTGTTCCATTTCCAACAGGATCTTGATAATATCTGATATTCTCAGATCAAAACTTTCCAGCATATCTTTCTGAAAAACACTCAATTGGCCTTCAACATCTTTGATCAACCCCAGATCATCTTTCAGTAATTTCAATCGATCTTCAAAGAATTCCGCATACTGGCTGGCCAGACGCTTGCCAACACCGAGAGGGTTCATCAGTTTGAGTTTTAAGCGGCTTTCTTGATCCAGTGTTTTCAGTATGTAATTTTCTAGTGGTTCAAAACGGCTTTCGGCCCACAGCGATGGTTCTCCGCTTTTTGCTTTAAGGGCTTGCTGGGCGCTGACCGGGAAGATTTCCGGGTCGACCTTGAGAATCTTTTTTGCGTTCTCTGCCACAAAGGTTTGGATTTCCTCCAATGCCTCCGGGGTTTGCAGGATGTCAATCTTGTTGATGACCAGGACAACTTTCTTCCCCCAGGATCGGATCTGTTCCAGGAAGAGCCGCTCGCTTTCTGTGTATGGACGGTCAGCTGATGTGACAAATAAGATCAGATCAGACCGCGGCACAAAAAGGGAAGTGATCTCCTCATGTTCGCGAATGATCGCGTTGGTCCCTGGGGTGTCAACAATGCTGATCTCCTTCAGGTATTCCGCATCCAGGATCAGGCTTTCAACGTTTTCGGAGAGGACTTTTTTGCCTGTCTCTTTTCCATAACGCAGGATATTCACTTTTGTCGTTGTGGGCGTGACTCCTTCTTCCAGGAGGCTTTCTCCCATCAGGGCATTGATAAACGCACTTTTGCCGGCGTTAAATTCGCCAACAACAACCAGTAAAAAGAAATCATCCAGCTGATAGATAGAATCCATCAAGGCTTTTTGATCCTTTTCGGCCACACCGTACTCCACGAGTGTGATCTGGATCTGATTGAGCAGTTCACGCTCCCTGCTGAGGAGCTCTTTCTGTGTTTTTGTTAATATATCCATGCATCCTCAATCTATCTGAAGGTGTCTATCCATTATAACTGATAGGGGATTTGGATTAGTTTACTTATGGGGAATTAATATTAATACTACAGTGTGAGAAGGGTTCCCAGATCCTGGCCTGAAAGCGCCTTTAATATGCTGCCGGGTTCATCTCCGGAGAAAATTCGGCATTCTAACCCTGGGATTTCCTCGATCAGGCATAACATCTGTTCGACTTTGTCTGCCATCCCGCCAGTGACGTCCGGCGCTTGTGATAGGCCGACAGTCCCACCAATTGCCCTTCTATCTGAGGGCCGGATGGTATCAAAGAGGCTGGTACAATCGGGAAAATCCTGCCAGACACCTGGATCCTGACCGGCCAGCAAGATCCGCCCAGGGAAAAGATTTCCTGCTAAATGCACAAACAGATCTTCGGTTGATAGGATCGTTCCACCAAGCCCGGAATCAAATACCACATCTCCGTATACAACCGGCAGCAGGCCTTTGTCCAATGCGGATCGGATAGGTCCCAGATCCCAGGTTGTAATCTCCCTGTTGGAAGAGATTACCATCGAAGATGGTGGGAATACCAGGGGGGAAAGATTGGCATCCTTTAACGCTGTTACCACCAGCTGGTTGAGCGATGCCGCATCATACCAGACCTCTGCGAACCCCAGCCAATCCTCCTGGCTGAAAACACCTTGCCTGGTATTGTATTTTTTACCGGAAAAATGCCCAAAAGAACCTGACCCATGCCCAAGAATGATCTGTAGAGAGGGGTCCCTCTCAAGGGCGGACTTAATTTCTGTTCCAATCCGCTGGATGACCTCAATCCGGGCAGTTCGAGGGGTAAGCTTATCTGTGATCAGGGATCCGCCGAGTTTTAGAAATTCCAGCTTTTTCCCTGCAGGTGAGTTTTTGGGTTCATTCATGAACTTATTGTAGTCAGGGCTTGGTTCAGGGTCAAGAGACAGAAACAGGGCTGAGTACTCCCAGCCCTGTTATTTCTTATATTTTGATCATGTCTGGATCAGGATTAGATCCAGAATCCGGGCCAGATCAGTTTTACGATTGTGTCCAGGATGACTGCGATCAGGAATAGACCCCCAAAACGCCGGGTGTGGTGAAAGGCGGCAGCGACGTAATAATTGGGCCAGACATCTGGGAACCCTTCCGGTTTTTCATCCGGTTTGGGGTTGGAAAGAATAGGCCAGATCTCAACCAGGGTTGGGATGGCCAACAGTGTGAGCAGCATGACCGGAGTAAAAAAGCGGGTCCAGATCAGGTATATAACAATCACGTAAGCCAGGATCAACAGGGCAGTCATGAACCAGCGGGCCAGTTTCTCGCCCAGAACAACAGGCAGGGTATAGATCTTGAGATCCTTATCCTGGTTGAGTTTATCGATGTGTTTTCCGAATAACATCGATGTGACCCCAACACCGTGCGGTAAACTGGCAAGAGCGATTGTCCAGTCCCAGGGTAATCCTGTGATCGCGTAATAGCCGCCAGCAATCATCAGTGGGCCCCAGACCAAAAATACTGTCACTTCCCCCAGGGCGATATATTTCAGCGGGTAAGTATAAAAGAGCACAAAAAGTGCTCCCACTCCCATCAGGATCCAGGTGCCTTCCCCCCGCATGATTCCCAGGGCTATCCCGCAGGCCGCAGCAATAGCTCCGGTTACTCCAGCATAGGTCAAGAGTTCTTTTTTGGTCATTAATCCATGTAAAAGGGGTTGGGGACCGTATTGGGCCCGGTAGTAATTATCAACATCCACCCCTCTGACAAAATCTGTGTAATCATTCAGGAAGTTATTTGTTCCATGCGCCAGGTATAAACCAACGGTGACCAGAATCCAGCGCCAGAAATCAAACGCCCCAACTCTGATGGCAAAAATGCCTGCAAAAGCAGCTGAGAGGAACGTAGTCACCAGAACGGCTGCCCTGGTGGCAATCAGCCAGCGGGAGATCAGATCCAATTCGTCCCACTCTTCCTTGGTGATCTTGGGAATAATATTTAATGCCTTACGCCACATTGAGAAATTCATAGTGTTTTAAACTCCTTCAACTAGTAAATTTCCCCCATATCATACCACAGGGTTATTTTCCCGGATTAGGGTAGAAATTCTACGCTTATGCAGGTTGGATTCGGTATTTTATTGGTTAAAATCCCGGTTCTTTACTGGCGTGATCAAGGTAAACACTGCGCCTTTTTTTATCAATTCCCCGCTAATATGATCTGCATCCGATTCAACCAGTGCGATGATATGTCCCCCCAGTCCGCCGCCTGACAATTTGGCGCCCAATGCGCCAGCTTCTGAAGCAGCCGAGACAAGATGGTCCAACTCTGGGGAGGAGACCCCAATTTCCTGCAGCAATTCATGGTTCTCATTCATCATGGGGCCGAGTTGATCCGGGTTTCCAGTTTCAATGATCCCTTTGGCTGCCTGTGTGATCTCTCCAATCCTTGAAAAGATCCGATTATATCGATCAGGCTCATTTTGCCATCTACCCCGTACTCCCTCCACTGCCTCCCTGGTATTGCCAGGAATGCCTGAGTAAACGATCAGAACTGAAAATTCCTCCCCGATCTCGAGGAAATCGAACGGTTTTCCCTTCCGATAATAGACTGGTTTCTGATGGGAGATCACTGTGTTATCAATGCCTGATGGAGTTCCGTGGTGGATCTTTTCCAACTCATATGCAAGGTCTGATACCTTTTCATCATTCAGGCGTTTTCCCAAAAAGGCAGAGAAAGCCCGGATAAGGGATATTGAGATGGCAGCGCTGGAACCCAATCCAGATGAAGGAGGCATTTCTGATGTGATCTGAATTTTACAAGATGGAACTTGATCGAGGTCTTTATCATCGATAACGATCTCGATAGCTGCCCTCAAGTGGTGATTTATATCAAGCTGATCCATTGGCGCTGAGAGAGATATATCTGGCGCCTCGATCCAAATCTCTCCGGGTTTACCCTGGATCCGCGCGCTGACGATGGCTTTGGCTTGAGTAGAAAAAACCGGGACTGCAATAGCTGGTTCTCCATAAACAACAGCGTGTTCGCCAAAGAGAATGATCTTTCCGGGGGATGTCGCTGAAAATGCAGGCATATCTTAGAAGAGATAAAAAACCAGCATGACAACCACTGACCAGAGTAAAATGGCTGCCTGCAGAGGTCGGTCGGATAGGGCGATATCTTCCGGGGCACCGCCTTTCCCGGCTTGGATCAGGAATAGATATCGAAAGATGCCGTACAGGACAAAGGGAATTGTCAGCATCATGGAATGATTATCAGGCAAATTAGGCGCAGAGAAAGTATACAGGCTGTACGAGACAATTGTCGTCCCGGACACAATGTTGATAAGCTGATCGAGCAGTTCAATTGTATAACCTTCAAGAACTGGACGGACTTTTCCCCCATTTTCGTACTGCAATACCAGCTCAGCTCTTCGTTTACCCAGCCCGATAAAGAGGGCAAATAGTGAAGTGACTACGTATAACCAGGGAGAAAAACGTCTTACATCGATCAGTGTGGTTCCGGAGATGACTCGCAGCAAATAAAAAGATGCCAGAACCAGCACATCTATCAATGGTATGTGCTTTAGTTTGGTGGAATAAAGCATATTAAGGATAAAATAAACCAGGCAGATTGCCAGAAACGCAGGGTCCAATAAAAATGCCAAGGGGAGAGCGATTAATAATAAGATGATGGCTGCGGCCCAGGCTGCTCTCAGGGGAAGCTTACCGGAGGCGATCGGACGATCCTTCTTGGTGGGATGCTGTTTGTCCGATTCGCTGTCGGCGATATCATTGAAGATATAAACTGCGCTGGCGATCAGGCTGAATATAGCTGCGCCTGCCAGAGTTACAAGGAAGGCAGAAAGATCCAGAAGTTTTCGATCAAAAACCAGAGCCGTAAAGACGAACACATTCTTTGCCCATTGTTTTGGGCGTATGGTTTTTAACAGGAGGATTATCATAAGGAAATAATAGCATGAATCAATGGGGAGGGGGGAGGGAATGTTACAGTACCCGGCAGGTGATGTTAAAATAGGACTATGGTAAAAAAACAAAGAATTGATCAGTCGCTGGTCAGCGTAGGGCTGGCCAAAGATCTTGAGGAAGCCAACAAGCTGGTGATGGCCGGAAAAGTCCAGTACCTGGGACAGCTGGTCTTCCAATCTTCTCAACAAATCAGTGATCCGGAAGGGATCACTCTTATTCCTGAAAAAAGATTTGTTTCCAGGGGCGGGGAGAAGCTCCAGGCGGCATTTGACCAGTTCCCCATTGATGTGAATGGGAAGGTATGTGCCGATATCGGAGCCTCGTCAGGTGGATTTACAGATTGTTTGCTGCAGCACGGCGCTGACCGAGTTTATGCCATCGATGTGGGCTACGGGATCCTGGAATGGAAACTACGCAACAATCCCCGGGTGGAAGTATTGGAGCGCACCAATGCCAGGAACCTGAAAAAACTGCCCCAAACCATTGATTTTATATCTGCGGATGTCTCCTTCATCTCATTGAAGAAGATCCTGCTGCCGGCTATCGGCTGGTTTTCAAAAAATGGAGGCCAGGCGGTTGTTTTGATCAAACCTCAGTTTGAAGCTGAGCGGAAGGAATCCGCCAGGGGAGCGGGTGTTATACTGGACCCTGTAATTCATCAGAGAATACTGAAGGATATATTGGAGTTTGCAGCAGCTCACGGTTTTGCACCTGCAGGCTTGATCCAGTCACCCCTCCGGGGGCCAGCAGGGAATGTAGAGTTTTTAGCCTGGCTGATCTACCCGGGCGAAAGTGATGGACAGGATAAGATCTCTGGGATGGTATCCAGCTTATTTTAATTAAGGTTCTGGCTTTTTATGGAAAATCATTCCCCTGAAATAACCAGGGACAGCATGTTCTACCGCTTTTCACTATATGGATTCTTAAAGAACCTCAGATTCTTTGACCCATTTATTCTGCTGATTTTCCGATCCTATGGTCTGTCCTTTTTACAAATAGGAATTCTGTACTCCATACGAGATGTTGCAACCAACTTGTTAGAACTACCAACTGGACTGCTGGCGGATTCCTTTGGAAGAAGAAGAGCAATGGTTTCTGCTTTTCTTTCATATATAGTTTCCTTTGTGATCCTGTATTCCTTGAGAGATTTTGGCTTTTTGGCAGCAGCCATGATATTTTTTGCTTTTGGGGATGCTTTCAGGACTGGGACTCACAAAGCCCTGATCCTGGAATATTTGAAGATCAATAACATCAGTGATTTGAAAGTTGCCTATTATGGATTAACGCGGAGCGCTTCCCAACTGGGTTCTGCTTTGAATTCATTGATCGCGGCTGGTCTGGTATTTTATACCGGCAGCTATCGGATCATGTTCCTGGCATCGACTATACCTTACACCCTGGATTTGATAAACCTGGCGACCTATCCAAAAGAACTGGATGGAGATATCTCCCCGGTGAAGGGAAAGGAGATCTGGACCAGATTCGTTTCAACGTTAAAAGGATTTATCCGGACAATGAAAGACGGTTCCGCTGTAAAGGTTATCTTGAATAGTGCCAGTTTTACAGCTGTTTTTAAGTCGACTAAAGATTATTTGCAGCCCATGATATCCACCCTCGCATTATCCTTGCTGCTCTTTACTGCCCTGGAAGAAACCCGCCGGGAAGCGCTTCTGATCGGGGTGATTTATTTTGTGATCTATTTGCTGACGAGTCTGGCTTCCAGGCGGGCTTATTATTTCAGCAGCCGGTTCAAAGATCTACCACGGGTAGTCAACTTCACCTATCTTGTTGGTATAGGTCTAATGGTTGCTGCTGGAGTGATGGCAGCAGCTGGCCTGGAGCTGATTGCTGTGATCTGTTTTATTGGCATGTTCATGTTGAGTAATATCCGCCGGCCTATCAACGTTGGTTTTATCAGCGATCAGATATCACCCCGGGTGATGGCTTCGGGTTTGTCTACAGAAACCCTATTGACAACGATGTTCTCAGCCCTTTTTGCCCCCCTTTTGGGTTTAATGGTGGACAAAATTGGATTAGGTATAGGGATTGCCATTATGGGTTTGGTGATGGTGCCCCTCTTTTTTGTTGTTCGGGTGGGGGAGAAAGATGATCAGCCGCCAGCAAACTAATTACACTCAAGACCTTCTCATCGGGTATACTAGCCCTTCTAATGGATATTAATAAGATACGAAATTTCTCTATCATAGCCCATATTGACCATGGGAAATCCACTCTGGCGGATCGGCTGCTGCAGATCACGGATACTGTATCCGAGCGCGATATGGCGGACCAGGTTCTGGATAATATGGATCTGGAACGCGAAAAAGGTGTGACCATCAAGGCTTCGGCAGTCCAAATGAGATATCAGTCGCTTGATGGCCAGGAATACGAGCTGAACCTGATCGATACTCCAGGCCATGTCGATTTTGGCTACGAGGTATCAAGAGCTTTGGAAGCTTGTGAAGGTGCTCTGTTAGTAGTCGATGCTGCCCAGGGAATGGAGGCTCAAACATTAGCCAACATGTATGCTGCCCTGGAAGCAGATCTGGAAATCATTCCTATTATCAACAAGATCGATCTTCCGGCTGCCAGGCCGGATGAAATCGCCAGCGACATCAGCGCTTTGTTGGGCACTCCCCCGGAAAAAATCCTCCGCATCTCAGCCAAGGAGGGAGAAAATATCCGCGCAGTTCTGGAGAAGATCATCCAGGATGTGCCCCCTCCAACCCATGACCCGCAAGCGCCCTTACAAGCCCTGATCTTTGACTCTCATTACAATTCCTTCAAAGGTGTGATCGCTTATATCCGGGTCTTCGATGGGACCATCACCCGCAAAGATATACTGCGCTTGATGGCTGCAGGCAAGAATCTGGAACCATTCGAGATCGGTGTATTCTCCCCCCAAATGACCCCGGTTGATGTCATTTATCCCGGGGAGGTGGGGTATATAGCGACAGGTTTGAAATCTGTTCATGAATGCAGGGTAGGGGATACGATCACATTTGCTAAAAATCCTGCCCCGGAAGCCCTGCCAGGCTATAAACAAGCCAAGCCGATGGTTTTTGCCGGATTTTTCCCGGTAGATAATGAGGCCTATACCAGCTTAAGGGACGCGCTGGAAAAACTGCAGTTGAATGACGCCGCCCTGGTTTTTGAACCCGAATCCTCCCAGGCTCTGAACCTGGGTTTCAGGTGTGGATTCCTGGGTATGTTCCATATGGAGATTATCCAGGAAAGGCTGGAACGGGAATATAATCTAGATATCATAGCGACTGCTCCTTCTGTCAAATATCGGGTAGTGATGAGGGATGGATCGATCCTGGAAATAGATTCCCCGGCTGAATTACCTGATAAAAACCAGTATGAGGAGATCCAGGAACCCTGGATGGATTTGCAGGTTTTCCTGCCGCTGGAATATTATGGTCCGGTAATGGAATTGGTCACTGTCAGGCGGGGAACGTATGTCAGCCAGCAATATCCCAGCCCCCAGCGGGTCCAATTGAATTTCCAGATACCGCTTTCGGAACTGATCGTGGATTTCTTTGATTATCTGAAATCTGTATCGCGGGGTTATGCCTCTATGGATTATTCTTTTGCTGGATATCGGAGCGAGAAGCTGGTTAAACTTGATATCCTGGTCAATAGTGAACCGGTAGATGGCATGGCCTCTATTGTCCATAAGGATAAAGCCCTCCGTAAAGGGAAGATCCTGGTTGCGCGATTGAAAGAATTGATCCCCCGCCAGCATTTTGCAGTGCCCATTCAAGCTTCAGCAGGCGGGAAGATCATTGCAAGGGCTGATGTGAAAGCCCTCAGGAAAGATGTCACAGCCAAGCTCTACGGGGGTGACGTGACCCGGAAACGTAAATTGCTCGAGAATCAGAAAGAAGGCAGGAAGCGGCTTAAAAGAGTCGGGAATGTAGATATTCCCCAGGATGCCTTTATGGCTGTCTTGAGATTAGAAGATGACTGAAAAAAACACAAACGGGTCCAAGTTTAGATTTATCATCGGCATATTGTTAAGCCTCGTTGCCCTGGCTGTCCTGATCTTATTTATTGATGAAAAACAAGTAGCAGCCGCTTTTAAGCAGATCGATATTCTGGTTGTAGTCCCGCTGATGGTTTTATTGGTTATTGCCCTGTTATTCCGGGCCTATGCTTGGCGGGTTATCTTGAATGAAAAGATCTCCCTTTTTCAATCTTTCCTGATCATTAATGCCGGCTATTTTGTGAACACCATCCTTCCGTTCAGGATAGGTGAGGTGGCCAGAGTGTTTTTATTAATTCCGTCCGGGTTTGGTTTTTGGGGCGCGGTACCAACTATCCTGGTAGAACGGATCTTTGACCTGGGTTTTGCTCTCAGCCTGTTTTTTATTGGGCTGCCATTTGCCCTGGACTTTTCACAGGATGTGTTTTTCCTCTATCTTCTGGTAGGTTTTGTCGTATTAGCAGCTGTAATTTTGATCCTGTTGGTCAGGAACAAAGAAAAAGTATTTCAATGGCTGGAAAATCTTACTGTCCTGGGGGATCGATTCAAATCCAGGTTGATCGAACTTATCTGTTCGGTCCTCTCTAGTTTGGAAACACTCTCTGATCCAGTTCAATTCGCCAAAGTATTCATTGGTATGGCACTCAGTTGGGGACTGTCACTGGTTTTTCAATATCTTTTACTGAAGGTCTTTATCCCGGAAGCAAATCTGATCATGGCAGTATTCGCCATCGGGGCTGTTGCTATAGGCATATCTATCCCTTCATCCCCTGGTAACATAGGTTTGTATGAGGCAAGTATCACCATTGCCTTAATGGCTTTTGGGATAGATCGTGCAATCGCGTTCAGCTATGCCTTGACCAGCCACGTGCTAAACCTTACTGTGACAACCGTTTTTGGATCGTTTGGGCTGGTGAGGGAAGGATACAGTTTGCGGGATGTCTGGCAGTTCAGCAAGGAACATAGAAAGGAAGGTGATTCGTGAGCAAATTAACCCTCATCACAGGTGGAGCCGGATTTATCGGGACTAATTATGCTGCCCGTTTGATTGAAAGAGGTGACCATCCTACGATCTTTGATAACCTGTCACGCGTTGGCACTCCAGGCAATGTTCAATGGCTTAGGGATACTTACGGAGTGGATTCGTTTGAAATGATCGAAGGTGATGTCCGGGATGCTGATGCCGTTTCCTCTGCTATCCAGGGAGCTGGTCGGGTGCTGCATCTGGCCGCCCAGGTTGCAGTTACAACCTCAGTGATCGATCCCAGGACGGATTTTGAGATCAATGCCCTTGGTACACTAAACGTTCTGGAAGCAGCCAGGCTTTCACCACATAAACCGGTGGTGATTTACGCATCGACCAACAAGGTCTATGGTGACCTGGAAGACGTAAAGGTGGCAGAAGGGGAGGACAGCTACTATTTCCCAGATCGCCCGGATGGGATCGCTGAATCCCAATTAATGGATTTCCACTCGCCTTATGGATGCTCCAAAGGCGCCGGTGATCAATACGTCAGGGATTATCACCGCATTTTTGGTTTGCCAACTGTGGTTTTCCGCCAGAGCTGTATATATGGTCCCCATCAATTTGGGATTGAAGACCAGGGTTGGGTTGCCTGGTTTGTGATTGCGGCGGTGACAGGAAAACCCATTACCATCTTCGGTGACGGTAAACAGGTCAGGGACCTTTTATTTGTGGATGATCTGTTGGCAGCTTATGATCTGGCAGCCGAAAACATTGATAAGAGCGCAGGACAAATATATAATATTGGAGGTGGACGAGAGAATACGCTGTCCATCTGGAAGGAATTTGGGCCGATGTTGGAAAAAGAGCTAGGTCAGGAAATTCCTGTCTCGTGGGAGCCCTGGAGACCGGGTGATCAGCGGGTTTTTATTACTGATATACAGAAAGCTTCCCGCGATCTCGGTTGGGTGCCAGAGATCGGTGTTGAATCCGGTATCCAAAAGCTATTTGATTGGGTCCGAGCCAATCGGGATCTGTTTTAAGAAATCCCTTTGAATTTTTCATCAGCAGCGGATATATTGCCATGAAGATACTCACTGTTCTCACATATTACCGGCCCCACACCAGCGGGCTAACGATATATGTGGAACGCCTGGCAAAATCCCTTGTTAAGCTGGGACATGAAGTAACAGTACTGACTTCCCAGTATGATAGTAGCCTGCCCCGGGAAGAAATCCAGGAAGGGGTAAGGATCATACGCGCCCCGGTATTATTCCGGGTTAGCAAGGGTGTGATCATGCCCACTTTTGGTTGGCTGGCCTGGAAGCTGGTATCAAGCCATGACGTGGTCCATTTACACCTTCCGCAATTTGATGCCGCCGGGGTCGCTTTGCGGGGACGAATTCTCAAGAAACCGACCCTGATCACTTATCATTGTGATCTGCTGCTTCCTAAGTCCTTCTTCAACAGGGTTATCAACGCTGTAGTGCATTCCATGAATTACCTGGCCGGGATGCTGGCAGACAGGATCGGCGCCTATACGGATGATTTTGCGGCTCATTCTCCCTTTTTACAGCGATTTAAAGAAAAAGTCCGGGTGATCCTTCCCCCGGTGATCATGCCTTCAGCCGCGCCTGATGTTATCAAGGAATATATCAGTACGACCAATCCCAAGGGGAATTCGCCTGTTATTGGGATGGCTACCCGCTTTGCTACAGAAAAAGGGGTGGAGATCCTGATCAATGCCCTGCCAATCGTGATGGAAGCCTTCCCTCAAGTTATGGTCCTGTATGCCGGTCAATACCAGGACGTGATGGGAGAAAGGGCTTATTATCAGAAATTATTACCCAGCATCCAGTATTACCAGGCAAAAGGCCAATGGGATTTCCTGGGAGTTTTAAAACCGGAAGAGATGACCCTCTTTTATAACTGCCTGGATGTGCTGGTAGTTCCCAGCCTTAATTCGACAGAGACCTTCGGCCTGGTGCAGATCGAAGCCATGCTCCAGGGAACACCAACGATCGCGTCGAACCTGCCTGGCGTGAGGGTTCCACCCCGATTGACCGGGATGGGTGAGGTGGTTCCGATTGGAGATGCAAGCGCTCTGGCCGAGGCGATCATCAAAATTGTGTCACAGCCTGAAAAATATCAGGGATCACAGGAAGAAATTCAGAATACTTTTGATCCCCTGGTGAACGCGGCAGCGTATGAAACGATTTACAAAGAACTACGCGGGAATCTGTCTTGAAAGATTATCTAACACTTCATTTAAGGGAACTTCCCTATTTCCGGGCCTTACTGCGTGCGATTGAGGCTCGTTTTTATAAGGATATCTCTCTGCCGGGACCTGCCCTGGATCTGGGTTGTGGAGATGGTCATTTTGCGAGCCTGGCTTTTCAAGAACCGCTGGATATGGGTCTGGATCCCTGGTGGGGACCGATCCGAGAAGCAAGTACCAGGTCATCCTACCAGGACCTGGTATGTGCAGAAGGTGACCGGATGCCCTATCCTTCCAATTATTTTTCCAGTGCGGTCAGCAATTCCGTGTTGGAGCATATTCCTGATCTGGATCCAGTCATTGAGGAGACCGCCCGGGTGCTGAAACCGGGAGCCCCCTTCATCTTTTGTGTGCCAAATCACCGGTTTCTGGATACGCTGTCGGTCAGCAATGGTTTGGACAGGATCAAGTTAGGGGGATTAGCAGATTTATACCGGGGGTTTTTCAATCGGATCTCGCGGCATTATAATTGTGATTCCTATGATGTCTGGAAAGAAAGGCTGAAGAAATTTGGCTTTGAGATCGAGGACTCGTGGGATTATTTTCGTCCAGCAGCTTTGCATATTCTGGAATGGGGCCACTATTTTGGGGTGCCATCCTGGGTTTCAAAACTTATCTTTGGACGCTGGATCCTGGCTCCCACTCACTGGAATTTATTCCTGACCGATCGGTTGGTCAGACCACATTATGATTG
>Ga0209834_10000561_pt1 | contig 22582 bp, 33 predicted proteins | sample Mar14236cmmetaG_FD_184134 | JGI IMG/M metagenome (GOLD analysis project Ga0209834, IMG submission 184134) | Marine hydrothermal vent microbial communities from Guaymas Basin, Gulf of California to study Microbial Dark Matter (Phase II) - Marker... ...
GCAATGGAAGGTTGAGGCGGGGTAGAATATACTTTCTTCTTTTCCGGAACGAAAAATCTGCCCTTAAATTGTTCCCCGTCTGCTGTTAGAATTATAACTGATTTTTCATACTTACGCAGCAGTTTGTCTAAAAGTTCGCCATAAATAGTGACCCTGTGCTTTGCCGACATCTGTTTTGCAACGATATGAACACTTCGAGAATCTTCTCTCAAAATCAAAGTAACTGGCTCGTTTTGCATAGGATTCCATGCAAACACGTAAACATCGCCGTTCGAGCGTTTTTCATACCATTGCAAAACACCAATTCTTTGGTTGCTGTTTTTGATGTAAATTTCGTCATTTCTTAACTCCAAACCATACTCTTCAAGAAGTGTCTGAAGTTTCATTTCAATTCCTCCTTTTTCAGCTTTTCAACATAACAACTGTGTTGCCCTTTTACAACTTTTACAATTATAACCGTTTTCTCTGACTCTATCATGTTTTTTCTTACACTTCTAAGACTTTTAATCACCCTGATTTCAAAATCTTTTGTTTCATACACATCTTCGCTTTTTCTTGAACAATGAAGAACCCTCTGCATTTCTCTGAATACATCTTCTGTGCATACAATTAACCAATATTTTCCCTGTTTTAGCCATTCAGGAGCTATCATAAAAACACCTCCAAACGTGTTTAAAATGTGCTATAATTATTTTCTCAGTGCTAAGGAGGTGATGTTTTTGAAGTTGGTTGAGTTGATCAAAAACGGCATTAAAATTGGTGGAATGCATTGGAACGTTGAGGTGGTCGAGAGTGATCTTTATGAAGGTGAAAAGCTTGGTTTAACTGATTATTGCAACACACATATTTTCATTCGAAAGACCCAAAGTGAGGACAGAATGATCGAAACCCTTCTTCACGAACTCATCCACGTTGCTTTGTTTCACGCGGGGATAGATGAACACGATGAAAGCTTGATTAATGCGTTATCTCATAATCTTTTGAGTCTAATGAGACAAAATTCAGAACTGTTTGATTACATAATTCATTCCTCGGCGTCTTCTTTGTTTTCTTCAGGAAAGACCGAATCATAAAGTGATTTTAAAGCTTTAGCAGCTTCTATGTAAATATTTAATCTGTCGATAACTTTCAAAATTTTTGTAGTAAGCTTGGTAAAGCGTTTGTAAAACTTTACCGCATTTACCGAATCAAACACCATGTTTTCGGCAAGTTCTGTTACTTTGTCGTTGAACTTGTCTAACCTTTCGATGGCATTATCCAGATCTCTCAAAAGCGTTCCTGCTCTGTTAGCGAATTTGTGTTTGACTGTTTCTGGTGTAAGCGCATATTTGGATATTTTAGCAACCGCTTCTCTTATTTCCTTGGCTTTAAGAAGTTTGAAGGTTATTGCGAATTTTACCCCTAGCACATGTTGAGATATTAGAGAAAAACTATCCGATTCTCCAAATGATTGAACTATATCCTCCCAACTGTAGTTGACAGCTTCCTCGCTCACTTTTCCTCGCCTCCTTCCTTATGCTCGCCACTTTGCCAATTCATAATAGAATTTATAGGCTTCGCTTTCCTTGAGCATATCAGTCTTTTCCTCAACCAATTTCCGCGCCACACTCAATGCTGTAGCAATCAACGCAACAGTTTCAGGAGATTCATCTAAATCCATTGCCTCGTTGATAAGCTTTTCAAGATATTTTCCTTCCTTACTCACTCTCCTCGCCTCCTTTCAAAAGCTTTGAAAAGGTTTCTAAATTCATTACCACCAAGTATGGTTTTCTATCCATTTTAACAAACAACAAATCCCGATTTTCCAGCCACTCATAAAGCTTTTTAAAAGAATGTCTTCTCACTTTGACTTCTCCTGTCATTCCCTCAACTATCACATCCCCTTTAAATCCTTCAGCACTTCCTGACAAAGGAACCCGTCTTGCGTCCAAACCCATTTTCTTCAACTTCTTAACCAGATTATATTCTCCACGATACCCCTTTCTTCGCTCATATTTACCCATTGTAATCCACCTCGTTCAAATCAAGAATGTCTTCCAAAACAACCTCCCGCACTTTCCATTGCTCTCCCTCGGAGTATATCTTACCACGTTTTTCCAACTTTGTCAAGATTGTGTACACCTTTTCCTTTCGCATACCAAGCTGATTAGCTATCTCCTTTACTGTAGCACTTTTCAGACGTTTGAGAAGATCATAAACCACAAATTCTTTCTCGTATTGAATAACCTGATCAGCAGAAATTTTGCTAAAATGCACACCGTGAAACTTAAAAACAGCCCTTAAACCAACTGGATCAAGTTTGCCAAAATTTGATTTTCGCGGTATTAAAGCAAAATCGAATATTCCATCATCAAACATTTCAGATCTCAATTCCCATGTAAGCCTTGATAAGTTTTCAAAGAACACTGATCCTATTGGAGATCTGGAGTCTTCATCTTTGTCTTTTTTCGAAACGTGTGTCAAAAGCATAACTGAAGCTCCTGTAGTGGTAATTTGCCTAACAGCCTGAAAGAAATTCAAGACTTTGTGTGAATCATTTATATCTCCTCCAACAGCGGGCGCAACAGAGTCAATGATAACTAATTTCACTCCATTCTCAGCTACAGCCTGAAGAATATCATCAATTTCGTCCTTAAGAGTTAATTCACAGCGCTTATAAAGTGGAAACTCCAAATCCTGATTTTCAAAACTCATTCTTAACATCCCAAAACGTCTTTGTGCTTCCTGATAATCCACTTCCCAGTCCAGATATAAAACTTCACCTTGTTCTGCTTCTGTGTTTTCCAGCAAACTCATTCCGTTCTGAACCAGCATTGCCAGATACATTGCCACGAAAGATTTTCCAGTGCCTCCAGGAGCAAAAATCAAAGTTGGATGCTTCTTTGGAAGGATTGGGTAAAGCAAAAATTCAACTTCTGCGTGCTCGGAAGGAACTATCCTTAAAACCTCAGATGATGAGAAATATTTTTCAAGAATACCCTGCGCTAACCATTCAATAATTTCATGCCAATCAATTTCAAAAGTTTTTGGAGTAACCCTTGAGAGGTAATTGGCTAAATCTTTCCTTGTTCTCGTTGACATACAATTCCATCGTCCTGAATAAAGCTTAAAAACATGCGAACCAGCTTTTAGCTTAATGTTTAACAACCCACTCAAAGAATCGTTTTTCTCGGATAATTTTCCATAACGAACCACTATCATACCTTGATCAACAGGGACTTCTGCATAGAATCCATTTGGGAGTTTTTCCAGTCTCAATCGTCGCTCACCTCCAAAAGAAGTGATCCATAATCCTGCTTTTCTTCTTGAACTTTCGGGAGAGGCTTATTATTCAACTGCTTCAATAATTCATAGATCATCTGCATTATCTTAGACTGCTGTTCAGCTAATCTAATGAAATCTGCTCTGAGATTTTCAATTTCTTCTAAAAGTCTTCGCTCGGCTGGTGAATATCTTCCTGAAGATCTTGGTGTAAGTCCTCTTTCGTGATAAAAATCCAACCAATCCGCACTAACTGGGAAATCTATTAGATCCTCCATATATTCACCTCCTTCCTTTTAACGATATTTGATTCTAAATACACATTCATCACCCCCAAAATGATCTAGTAACTCGCATAACCATTTCCTGATCGCCAACTACTTGCCGGAACAACTTTTCAGCATCCTGCGGTGTATCACAGCGAATGTTCAGCGTGGATCCGTCTATAAAAATTACCTGCACGTCCCTGTGATCCAATTGCACTGCAATGACTTTCTTAGGGTTAAAAGCCGCTCTAAGCAATTTACCTGACGTCTCCTTGAATTCCTCCAACACAATCATTCTCACCCCTCCTTCCAGATGAACATATCACTCGGCCAGAAAAGCAGCAAACACAAAGCGGAGATAAAGAAGTTCAGTAATGTATAATCACGTCTAATGAGCCAATCAATGTGCCCATGAATCCATCCAAATAGCATGTATCCTAGCCCAATAAACAAGTATGCTAAAAGCCATATTGGTGCCCAGATAGCCAATGCAATAAGACCAATAATATTTAACGCTATCACAATCATAACATCCATAACACCATCCCTCCCTAACGGTCTTCAACTATCTCTAAGCTCTTTCTGAACACAACTGGTGTTCCACCATCAAAGAAGCCAGGGAACTCCCAAAAAATGTAATCTGCTATTTCTTTATCCTCGTCATTGTCTGTAGCTTTAGAATTGTACGGTGCAGTGTATCTAAAGTAGGTCACGGTAGCATAGCGATTCATCTTCACAAGCACGCTGTGTTCTTTTGCTTTGTCTCCTTCTCCCTCCACGAGTTTAAGTGTAATCTCTTCCTCGTGTATATCAATGAATATTTGAGGATTGGGTAAAAACTTCTTAACCTTCTCAACTATGCTACTTATAGTTTCCAAAACATCTTCATTGATCTTCACCATGCTTCCCCCTCCCTTCAATCAGTTGAACCAAAACCACCTGTTCCCCTCACAGAATGGCTCAGTCTGTTTTTTGAAGAAACTAAAACAACAGGCGCATTATAAATCTTGATAAAAACAATCTGAGCTATTCTATCTCCAGCTTCAAAAAAGAGTTCTTCCTGCCCTGCGTTATACATAACCACCTTGACCTCGCCTCTATATCCAGGATCAATAACCCCGCCAAGAATAACAATCCCTTTTGCTGCCAAACCCGATCTTCCAAGGATCTGTCCATAAAGCCCTGAAGGAATGTCAAGATAAATACCTGTCGGAACAACTTTCAACTCTCCTGGCTTGATGGTAAAATCCTCTTTGGTTGGCAAATCAAAACCCGCATCCTCTTCTCCATGCTTCCTGAACAATGGGAACATTTCCGAATAATACCTCACAAACTCTTCCATCCAACCGCCCCCTTTCAATAGCATCCGCTATATTATATACCACACTCTGACACGTTTGTCAAGAATTATTTTTGACACCATTGCAAAAAACTCGCATTGCACATAAATACTGCAAATTCATTTTTAAGTTCACTCAGTGAACAAATGCAATTAAGCTCTAATTCAGCGAAAATCAGTTTTGTGAAAAGAAAGAAAAAGAAAAGAAAAGAAATCTCTCCTTAAGAAACCTTGCAAAGAAAAGAAAAGAAAAAGAAAGAAAATTTAAAATATCTGGTATAACTATTACGTTGTATTATAGCTCTATTACGTACTATCTAACTATTACGTTGTATGACAGTTTACAAGAATAATAGCTCTGAAGAATGTGAGAATTATTATATAACAGCTATTACATTAATACCTAACTCTATTACAGGTACAGTATCTCATACGGGAGTATAGATTATATATAATATATATATCTGTGTGTTAAATTTTCTTCATGACGTTGTAACGTTTTTGTAACATAGTTAGCGAAACTGTAACGTTGAAATACTTGCAAATCTTACGGGTGTGTGGTATAACTTATAATGCGGATTGGGTATTTGAAAATCTGAAAGAGTAGGGGAACCCCACCTTTCGAGGAGACGGCACGCGGGTCGCTGACGCGTCCCCGCGGCCGTTTTCTTCGAAAGGAAGTGTTTTGAAAGGAGATGAGATATTGAAACAGATACCATCTGATATACGCTCTTATGTGCTAGAAAGAGATAAACATCGATGTAGAATATGTGGTAAACCTGCATCAGAGGTTCATCATATATATCCCCGCAATACACATATACCTGATTTCTTAGCTGTTCCTCCTACTATTTCAAATCATCATCCCGATAATCTTCTTTCTGTATGTCATGAGTGCCATTTAAAGATACATAACGGGCAGATGAAATTAAACCGTGCGGATTTGATACGGGAGAACCAAGAACGCCGCAGCATTTTTCCGATTCCAGAACATGTTCAGAGAGTTTTAGATACGCTCAAAAGAGGTAAGAGATTTAGAAAGCCGAGAAGAAAATCTAGAAAAGGGAGGCGAAAGAAGTGAGATGTATTGTGAAGAAAGTCGAGTTTAAACAGGATGAAGCTATTGCGAAATTCGAAACTTCTATCAATCAGATTAAAGAAATAGCTGAAGTTTATTTGTATCACATAAATGAACCTGTAACTGTTTACATAACCCTTCCTGAAGGGCATAAAATTGAATTTGAAGCTAGCTTTCCAACTTCTTCGACGGCTGTTACTGGAAAAGGCGAGATTGCTACGTGGAAAATTCACATACCCCGCTCCTACGTTATGGAAGCTATTAAACTAGCTGCGGTAGCCACTTATGGTGAAGAAATTGAGTTTGAGATAGCTGATATCGCTTCAAGAACAGGTGAACAACTCACGGAATAATAGGGAGGGGTATGTGTGTCTGTTGATTATTTAGATCCTCATGTTAGCGGAGCCACCATTCGTGAGCATTACGTGAATCACTTTTTCAAGAAAGCTACCTTGCAAGATCTCAAAGAGTGGGTTAGGGAAATAGAAGACGATTGGAATGTGCTGATGGCATATTTTGAGTACTGGTCTGCTTACAAGCCTTCCGACCAAGCTGAACAGATAGCCGGAGAGCGCTATCTGTGGCCCGGCGAAGATTGGAATATGCTTGCAAAGCGTGTTGCAACAACCGTGGTTTCCGCTTTGAGCTTGTATTACAATCCGAAATCCAAGAAAGCAGAACTTCTAAAAAAGGCCGCAAAGCTGCTTTGGAGGCTATTTTACAAGATGATTGCTTCCAGAGTTGCTCTTCCAAACACACCAACCCTTGTCAATGCAGGTTCTCTTACAGGCGATGTTGATTCTAAAATAGTCTACACCGAGATCGATAAATTAGACGATCCTTTTCCTGTTTTGAAAGAAGTTTTTGAACACCTTGATCCACGTTTGCAGTTTGCTGCGTGCAATGTTTTATCTCTCGAAGACTCTCTTGATGGCATTATGCGAACACTTTATAGAGCGGCTATAATTTCCAAAGCTGGTGGAGGCATAGGACTCAATTTTGGAAAACTTCGATACAAAGACGCTCCGCTCTCTCATGGCGGAACTTCTTCTGGATCTCTTTCATTCTTGGAAATGTTTGACAAAATGCTTGCCACTATAAAGCAGGGCGGTAAAACAAGACGCGGTGCCGGAATGGCAACACATGGATATGGAAACCTTACTCTTCCTAACTTTTGGGAAAGAGAATTTACAATTCATCCTGATGCGATAGACTTCATAACTTCAAAGCGCGATAATGATGGTGAAAGTAAACTTTCTAACTTCAATATTTCCTTTGTGATTAACAACACCGAAGACTTTTTGAAGAAGCTGGAAAACGATGAATATGTCAACATGGAATTCAATGGCAAGATTGTAAAAGAAAAAGCTATTAAAGCAAGACAGCTACTCAAAATGCTTGCAGAACATGCTTGGAAAACGGGAGATCCAGGTTTGGTTTTCTTGGACAAGATTAACAAAGACAATCCGGTTGCGAGCAGGATACCAATCGAAAGTGTTAACGTGTGTGGAGAACAACCACTAATTTCTAGCTATGAATACAATCTCGTTGGGAATTGCAATCTCTTGAGCATTGATCTGTTTAAGGTTTATCACTATGCTTCTAAGCACGAAACCAGTGTGGTTCAGCTGCTTACTCACTTAGCAGGTGTGGCATATGAATTTTTGGATTTTCAACTTGATCTTTTGGCTTTTCCAGATGAAGGCCAGGCTAGATCTGCAATGTTGTTCAGGAACGTCGGAATAGGTTTCACCGCTCTGGCTGGTGCTACTGCGCTTCAGTTTATTGAAACCGGCACAGAACTTTCTATGCCCGAACTGATGGCCAAATTAGCGTTTGATGTTATGTATGTTTTGGAATCTGAAGCTCGTCAGAGAGATAAGTTGAAAAGTGCTGTGTTTGGCAACATGGCATATCCCGGATTACCCTATAGAAACATTGCGCTTACCACTATTCAGCCTTCTGGAACAGTTGGAATTCTTATGCAAACTGATATATTCGGGGATGTTGGGCAAGGAATCGAACCATTTTACAGCCTGTATTACATCAGGAAATATCGTGAGTCGAATACTCAAAGATGGAAGACTCTGGAATATTCCAATAAACTGCTTCAAATTTACTATCCTGAAGCCTCTAAACCCGAGTTTCTTGAACAGCTCAAAAATAACCATGGAAGTTCCAAAGTTATTAAAGATCCGAGAATTAGAGAGGCATTTACCACAGCCCACGAAATGCATTGGAAGGATCATCTCAAGGTTCTTTCAGCGGCTTCTGAGTATGTTTCTTCGGCTGTTTCCAAAACCATCAACTTACCGAATTCTGCAACGATAAAAGATGTCGAAGAAATCTTCGTTGAAGCCATGAAAGATCCGAACATAAAAGATGTGACCATTTACAGAGATGGATCTTTGCAAACTCAGGTGTTGAGCGCTAAAGCGCAAGCGAAGAAGGAAGAAACCAAAACCAAGACATTTGTGGTTGGAAAGTTAAATATATCAGTTGATACCAAGACGGGGCATATTGTTCCTAAACAAAGACCCGCATTTATCAATTCAATCAAGAAAGAAGTTCGCTTTACTTTGAACGGCGATCAAAAGACCAAGAAAATGTATGTTGAAGTTGGTTTTGATGAAAACAACGAACCTTTTGAAGTTTTCTTTAGAGCCACGGAATCTACGAAAGAATTTGCACCGTTTATGAATCTCGCTGGCAGAATGGTTTCATTGGCATTGAGATCTGGGGTTGACAAACAGCAAATTTTTAAACAGCTCAGAAAAGTTAAAAATTGGCGCAATGAGTATGATCCACTAGCAAGTATAATGGCTGACGCTGTTATGGAGATAATTGACTTTGTGAGAGCGAAGGGCAAGAAAAAACAAGCTTTGAAGGATTTGGAGGAAATGAAGCGCAACTGGACTCTTACACCAAAAGGCTATTATATAGATGAAGAAGGCAATCCGAGATGTCCTGTATGTGGAGAAATTCTTGTTATAGAAAGCGGTTGTGCTTCTTGCAAAGCGTGTGGGTATAGTGCTTGCACTGACGCTTGACAAATTTTAAGAAATGTGGTATATATAGAACAGGGGTGAGAATGTGGCAGTTGAAATAAGTAAAAAAGTGTTCGATGCGTTTGTTGAAGCGGCTTTGATGATAAAGAAATCGCCAGTTCTAAAAACCACACCGTTTTTGGGATTTAAAACTGTTGAAGATGGAAGCCTGTATATGTATTTTTCAGATTCTGAATCTACTGCGGCTGTAGAATTAACCAAGAGCTTGATAGATATGGATTTTGCAGTTGATCCGAAACCACTACAGGCTTTTAAAGCCATCAAAGCTGATACTATTTTGTTTGATGCTGATAGACAAGCGATATTTTGGGTAGGAAGCAAGGAACTTACATTACCTTTCATGACGGATATGGCTTATACATTTGAGAATGGAACCTTTGAAAGGCTGTTTGAAATCGATGGTAAAACTCTGCTCGATATGATTAACGCTGTGGTGTTTGCAGTTTCCAAAGAAGAACTTGGCGGTTTAAGATTTGTCAGAATGGAAATAGGCAAAAAACTGCGCTTTGTTTCCTCGGATGGGTTTAAACTGGCGCTGGCAGAAGAAGATATCACTACACCTCAAGAGAACGCTTTTCTTTTGAACCCAGCTATTTTTCACGGAATAGCAAAACTAATTTCCAAAGAGAAGGATGTAACCATTGCTGCAGGAGTCGCACACAATCATATCGTCTTTAGTTGGAATTTCGAAGATTATCCTGTAATTTTTAAAGCCAGAATTGCTCACGAACAGTTTCCAGATTATCAGCGGGCTTTTCCAGAGGTGAAGTATGTGTTCAAAGTGAACAAAAAAGAGCTTAAAGATGGATTTGCGTTTTTGCGTAAAACCAACTCGAGCGAACCCGTTATGATAGAGATCGAAGGCAACACAATGACGCTTATGGTAAAATCGGAAAATGGTATAGCGAAATACGATTTAGAGATCGAGAATGAGACAGGTGAGGATTTCAAGATCGTGGTTAATCCAAGGGATGTGTATGCGATTTTGACTCATTGCAAAGGCGACGATTTAATCATAAAAGCGGAAAGCAACTCAAGGGCGTTGCTGTTTGAATGTGAAAACAGGCAATTTCTGTCTACACCAATTCGGTATTATGGAGGGGTACAATGAAATTTGAACAAATTGCTAATGAAATAGTCCAATTATTGGAGAGGAAGAATCATGATTACGGAGATTCGAATTTAGAGATAGCTGGGCTTTATGGGATAGCCGTGAGAATTATGGATAAAGTTAGCCGATTGGCACATTTGTGTTTTGAAGAAGCACAAGTCGACGAAACAGTGGAGGACACATTGCGGGACATAGCAGGTTATGCAATAAATGCAATCCGTTTGATTCGTGAAAATAGATTGAAGCCATTCGGAATTTGGAAGGAGGTGAATTAATGTACAACGAAGTCGTAACTGCTTTGAAAGATGCGGGATATAAAGTAGTAGATGAGAGAGTAGATGATCCAATTCCTGGAACTATAAAATTAGTTTTGACTGATTTTTCCTTTATGCCACAGACATTTGACAGAGTAACATTGACTTGGGAGTTTGCTATGTATATGAAACAACATACCCCCACGGTTTTAAGAGACGAAGTTGAAAAAATTGCCAATGTATTGAATAAAAAGTTTCCTACGATGATGTCTTTTTCTGCATCTTTTGATCCTGATACAATAACTGCAACCATGCTCGTGAGATTCCAGACGGAGGAACCAAGAGACTATGCTTCAACTTAATGCTTTGGTGCTCAATTCGGTGAATCTGTTTTGTGGTGATGTTTTACTGCATTATCTTTTGGCAGAGCTTCTGAAAAGGGCTGATTATGAGATAAAAATTTCGAAAGAATATTTTCATACGCGAGAGCTTTATGAATTACCAGGATTCTTGTTTATGGACGAAGATTATTTGAAATACAACGATGGCAAGGAACTTTTGAAATTACATGCAGCTGATTTTAGAGCAAGATATGTAGTAAAGTTTCTTTTTACCAAAGAATTAACAGTTCTTGATGGTTTGAAAATGGGTTTTGAAGAGGTCTTTGAATTGCCTTTTAACACAGAGATTCTTTTAGAAACCTTAGAAAAATGGCGGAAATATCTTTTGAAAATTAAAGAGTTTGCAATTCCAGCACCATTTAAATTTGGGCCATTTATTTTCGACGACAGAATATACGATGTTTTTTACAAAGGCGAACCTTTAGGATTAACATGGACTCAATATTTGATATTTAAAGCAATCGCATTAAGAACGGATTGGTGGACTACACACGAAATTGCAGCGGATTTGAGAGTAAGTGAATGGTATGTTGTTACAACATTATCAGCGATCGAACGCAAGACAGGCAGTTTTTACAACTTGTTTTTAGAGAAGGGAGGAAAATATCGAGCAAGAGTAAAACCTGTGCAGATTACTGAGGCGGAATTTGATAATTTTATGAGGAGGTCATAAGGGTGAGATATTTTGCGCAACTGAATTTTATAGGACATGTGAGGTATATCAAGAAAATGGAAAATGGAAGACAGCTGGTGGGCGTAACTTCTCCTGAGCTTGAGCAGCTTGGAATGGTGATGGTATTTGCAGATGGAAGAATACCTGTCAGAAAAAACGATTTGGTTTACGTTTCAGGACGAGTCAGTACAAATGAGAGAGGAATCACTATCAGCAACGGGTTTATATACATCATACCACGCGGCAGTCAGAGCTCAGTTGATTTTACACCCAAGAAAGCCCGCAAGAGAGATTATGATGTTGAAGGTTCTGCAAGGAGAGTCAAGCCCGCGACAGCTATACCTGATGAGTTAGAAGGCGTTGAGGTTTCGGTCGATGAAGATGAAAGTGAAGCCTTGGATGAAGAGATAATAGATCTGAATGGCTGAGAGGGAGGTGATTTGGTGGCTTGGTGGATGTGGCTAATAGCGTTTTATTTTGGCTTTGGAATATTAACGACTATAATATGGCTTTTTAGAGTTAGTTTTAGCAGATTGCCAATTAAATTTCTTGATGTTGTAATTCTGAGTATTGTTATGGTGGTTATTTGGTATCCGCTTCTACTTACGGGGGTGATCAAGGGGGTGACAGTGCTGGAAAAACAGCATATCTTTCCTTACGACGACGATGAGGGGGGTGATAGTTAGTGTGGATTCGGTATACCAAGAAAGATATGCTTATCAACCCTGACGCTATAGCTTGGCTACATCTTTCAAGGACAAGAGGAGGTGTATATGTAGTTGCGGAATTGATAAATGGTCAGTCAGTTCAGTTAGCAATGTTTGAAACGGAGCAGGAAGCGAGAGAATTTCTTGAAGCCTTTGCGGATGAATTGGCAGGTAAGAAGGAGAAGACTGAAGAAAAGGTGGTGAGAAAGAAAAAAGAATAATGGTAGTGACCATCTTCTCGACCTCCTTTCATGAGTTTGGGGTGAGCGGGAATTGTATATTTTCCGAATTTTGCCGCCCTTCGGGGCGGTTTTTTCTTTGATGTTCTTAATTTCCCCCAAACGTGTTACGATTATGTTAAAATACTTTAACGGAAAGGGGGATAACTTGAAAAGGTTGGGGATAACTGTGAGACCGATGGACAGAGAAGATGAACTTTGGTTAATTCATGATTGGGATTTGTATGCAGAAGATATGGAAGATTTTGTGACGCTCAGCGAAATTTGTTTTAGGTCACTCGCTGTCGAGGACATAGAAGCCGAGTTGGAAATTATGCATGAGGTTGAGGAAGCGGGTTCAGAGCTTTCTGAGAGGTGATAATATGCGCTGTGAAATATGTAAGTCTCCTTATCGTCAGGAAATAGAAAGAATGTATTTTGAGGGGTATTCTCCGAAGCAGATAGCTGTTTATATCGAAAACACTTATGGAGTTAAATATTCTGTTCCAACTATAAAAAAGCATCTTGAGTCCCATCTTGATCCAAAAAACGCCATAGAGGCTGTTACCGATGTTGATAGAGTTCTTACTTCTGCAGAACAACGTTTAATGAAGTTAAATGAGCGCGAGGAATTGATTGAAATAATTGAGGACGCTAAAATGCTTAGACAGAAAGCCAAAAAAATGTTAATGTCTTCAACCGACTTAAAAACCATTGAAGTCTGGAGCAAGGTATGGAATGTCGCAGCTCAACGCAGCATACAAGCAATTAAGACGGTCATTGAAAAGACAAAATCTCAGGAAGTCAAGCAAAGTATTATGGAACTTCTTCAACAAATGTGGGGAGCCAGCGAAGAGGCTAACTGAGGTGGATTATGCAGATTTCTAAAGACGCCTTCAAAGATCCAGTTGAATTTGCTGAAACCTTCTTTAAATGGAAGGCACACGAAGGTCAGAAGCAAATTCTGCGCAGCAAGGCGCAGTTTCTGACTGTTGCGGCAGGAAGGCGATTTGGGAAGAGTGAATCCATGGCAGTTATGGCACTGTTCGAAGCTTTAAGACAGCCAGGAAAAATAATATTCATCATTGCTCCTACATACGATCAGTCTACAGTTATTTTTGAGTCAGTTTTGAGATTTTTGGGAAGAAGCCCATTTAACAAGCTAGTTAACAGAGTTAAATATTCGCCTTATCCGTTGCTCCAATTTGTTCATGAAAGCGAAATTCACGCCCGTTCCTCGGATAAACCAAACAATTTGCGGGGCAGAAAAGCGCACTTAGTCATTCTCGATGAGGCTGCTTTTGTTAAAGATAGTGCAGTGTACGATGTTATCGAACCTATGCTTGCTGACTATAACGGGCGTTTAATAAAAATTTCAACCCCTTACGGAAAAAACCATTTTTATGACAGCTTCATGAAGGGACTTGAGGGCGTAAGGGGTTATGAATCATTCAGATTTCCTTCTTGGATGAATCCTTATATTTCGAGAGAGTTTCTTGAGCTCAAAAAGCTTGAATACGGTGAAACTTCTCTTAGATGGCGCGTTGAATACGAAGCAGAATTTGTAGATGACCAAAATGTTGTGTTTCCTTGGAATATCATCGAAGGCGTTGTAGAAGATTACAGTTTGCCGATTCGACCAAAACAGGGACACTTATATTCCATGGGTGTGGATGTCGCAAAATATCAAGACTTTACAGTTATCGTGGTTATGGATATGACAGAAAAACCATATCGAATGGTTTATTTTGAGAGATTTAACCAGAAGTCTTGGCAATACGTGGTCAACAGAATCGAAACCATCTATAAGCGTTATCAACCAAAAGGATATATTGATGTGACTGGTGTTGGCGATCCGATTTTTGAAGCCTTAAAGTCGAGAGGCGTGTATCTTGAGCCGTTTAAATTCACCGCACAAACCAAACAAGAATTGATTGATAACTTGAGAGCTAAGATGGAAATGCAGGAAATAGTTGTTCCGATGTTAAGAGAATTGATTGATGAATTAAGATTCTTTGAATACAAGATGACTGAAGGCGGATACATGAAGATGGAAGCCAGAACTGGATACCATGATGATACGGTGATAGCTTTGGCTTTGGCGGCTTACACAAAACCCGCAACCGTGGCAACTTCGAGGATAGTATTACCAGCAGGAAAATATGACTGGCTGATTTAAGGAGTGATATGGATGGGTAGAAAGCCAAAAATGCCTGTTTCTACGACACAGCTTGCTAATCCATTTGGAATTTTATCATCTTATCTAGGGGAAGTTTGGAGTGATTCCGATATTCCTCTCACTTCATACAAAGAAATGGTTGAAAAAGATGAGACGGTTGCTGCTTCTCTGGAGTTTTTGGCATACAACACAGCTAACAAAATAGGAGATTACATTCATCCCGATTCAAAGGTTCAAGATTTTGTTAGAAAAAACCTAGAACGCATGGAAACGCCCTTGGAAGCCTTGATAACCAAACTGGTGATAAATGCATTAGTTTACGGTTTTGCTGTTGCTGAGATCGTTTGGGAAGTGGTCGACGATAAATACATGGTAAAACGAGTTGTGGTTATTCCTTCTGATACACTTCACGCCAAATTAAATGATTACGATATCGAATCTTTCGTTCAGAATACAGGATTTGACAAGATTGAAATACCGCGCGAGAAGGTTATTTTTGTTAAGATGGGAGAAGGGGTTCTTGGACAATCTGCTTTGAGGCGAGCTTGGAGACCTTATAGATTCAAAAGCGCTTTGTTTAAATTCTGGGCAATAGCTATGGAAAGGTACTCGATGCCAATTCTTTTTGGACAAACAACCGATGTCGAAAGATTAGTTGAGGATTTAAGAAATCTTTGGATAAATGGTGTTATAGCAACCGACACATCTACAGATATTAAATTGCTCGAACCAAGGGTTAATATAGCAGGAGAATTTAGAGAGGCTATCGAATACGCCAATCAACTTATTGCGAGGTCTTTACTTGTTCCACCACTGCTTTTGTCTACGGAGAGATCAGGAGCTTATTCACTTGGACGTGTGCAAATGAATCTTTTCATGAGTGCCGTGGAAAGACTGGCAAAAATTGTAGCCGAAGCGCTTTTGAACGATTTCATAAGCAAAATAATCTCTTACAATTTCGAGGGTGTAGATTCTTATGGTGCGTTCCTGTTCAGAACTCAGCCAAGCGCCGAAGAAATGAGTAGATTGGCTCTTGCGTTTAATCAATTGGTTGGCGCAGGGGTGCTTGATCCTGTTGAAGATGGTAACTGGATTAGAGCAATGATTGGTGCTCCAAGGCAGCAGGTACTTGAAAGTGCAAAACAACCTGAGACAGAACAAGAGTTAGCTGAATTTTACGATTCTTTGTTTGGTGGCGGTGAGGATGCTAACGAAACGTGATTATGAACAGCTTCTGGATAGAGTAGAAAATCGAACTGTATATTCACTTTATCGGGAGGCTAAAAAAGCCAGAGGTAGGCTGTTAGAGTATCCTTACGAAACACCAGATTCTGACATTGATGGGGTTTTGTATATAATGCTTTTAGCTGTTTATAACTATGCTGTTTGGCTGCATTTAGAAACAAGACAGATATTGGAGTTTGTGCAAGGCAGGCCGATTTATAATCCGCAGGTTTTAAATAGGTTAGAAAAGATCTTTGAAAAGGACAAGAGGTTTTTAAAACGCTTCCTTAAAGACAAAATCAAGCAGTTTGAAAGTTTAGGTATAGAAAAAGTTGCTAGAGATTTTGAAGATGAATTTTTAGCGTATTTGGATAAGGTCGAACAAAAAGCCTTAACAGATGCTTTGGTTTATATGAGACAACAGTATAACGAATTAGCGCAAACGAAAGCTACTAAACAGGAGATAATGGCCGAACTTGATCGCAAACTAAGACGTTTTATGAGTGTTAGAATGAGACAAATAGCCAGAACCGAAACCGCGAGGTTCTATAACCTAGGTCTTTTAAAATCCACGAGACAATTTGGTGTGGTGGCATATAGATATCAAGCTGTCATTGACGAGAAAACGTGTCAACTGTGTTTAAGTAGAAACGGTAAGATCATTTTGGCTAATGATATAGCGGGATTATTAGCAAATGTTCCTCCTAACCACGTCTCCTGCCGATGCAGACTAATTCCGCTTTACAAACTTCCAAACAACTTTCAGCTGATGCCACCAGATGCACCTCAAGCTCCGCGAAGGGATATAGACTATTTCTTAATCGGGGCGGCATTGAGGTGATAATATGGCTATTAAAGTTTATTATCGTAAAGAGCTAAAATATGACATAGATGACGATGGAAAGAAAGAAGATGTGGTTTTATTCATACTCAAAGGCACAGCAGTATTTAAACTCAGAAGAAAACCACCAAAGAGATTGATAAAGGAATGGCGCAAGAAACACATTAAGCCTGGGGTTACAGCCAACATTGCCATTGTTGCTAGGGAAGGTAAAAGAGGCGGGCATACAGTTCTAACTTCTATCTGGTATGATTTAGATCATTTGGCTGAAGTTAGTTTGGAAACACGTCAAATCATTTATGAAGCTTTAAAAGCGATACCTGAAGAAAAGCGTTCTGAGGAACAAAAACGCGCGTTAGCTAAATTTAAGCGAATGAAGTTAGGAGGCGATACCGTGCCAGAAACAGTTAATGTGTATGTTGGGCCGTATCAGGAGTCTTATGTTCGGGTGACTAAACTCGAAGAATACACAAAAGAATTCTGGCATAACATTTTGCCTATCGGAAAATTTTATGATCCAAGATATGGCGAAGTCAACATAACTAAAGAAATGGTAGAAAAAATGGCTGAAAATTTCAAGAACGGTATACCGCATTACAAACCGCCTGTCAATATTTCTCATGAAGATATTCACGGCAAGTTTGGGGATATAGTCGAGGTTGAAGCAAGAGAAGACGGGCTTTGGGCAAAGATAGCGCTTACCCAAGATGGTGCAAAGCTTTTAGAAGCAAAAAGGTTTGAGTATTTATCTGCTGAGTTCACGGAGCATTATGTAAACAAAGAAACAGGCGAAGATGTTGGGCCGGTTTTACTTGGTGTGGCACTTACAAATCGACCCGCGCATCCAAAAATGAATCCCATTAAGCTTTCTGAACTTTACAATGAGATAGTCGAAATGGTGAAACAAGCTTTTCAAGCAGGTATGAAAATGAAGTTGGTGGCTGCCGAGGATGAAGAGGCGGAGGTGAAGCTTATGGTTCCGAAAGTTGTTAATACTCCTAAGGATGACAGTCCGAGATGGGATTGGGATTGGGCAAGAGACGGAAATGCTATTCTCGAAAAATTTGGGTGGGAAGGTTTAGCCAAAGCATGCGCTTATGTTGACAAGGAAAACTATGAGGTTCAGGAAGATGGACTGCCGCACAACAAACAGGCTTATAAACTCCCACATCACAAACTAATTAACGGAAAACTCACTTTGGTTTGGGGCGGTGTAAGAGCAGCCATGGCAGCTTTGCTTGGTGCAAGAGGCGGTGTAGACATTCCTGTAAAAGATAAGGAAAAGGTTTACAAGCACCTTGTTGCCCATTATAAAGCATTTGACAAAGAGCCACCCAAATTCCATCTTAGCGAAGATGAACTCCAGGAGGTGATTAAGAAGATGGAACTTGAGGACAAAGTTATAGCTCTCGAAGATCAGATCAAGAAACTTGAAGAGGAGAAGAAAGGTCTTAAGGAGCAGGTCAAGAAGCTGTCCGAGGAGAAAGTCGAGCTCGAGAAGAAACTTGCTGAGGCAGAAAAGGAAGCAAGAGAGAAGGAGGTTGAGCTCTGGGCGAAGAAATGGCTTAGCGAAGGCGTTGTGCCTGCTGTGGTTGAAAAGGCTAAAAAGGTGGTTCTTGAACAGCCCGAGCAGATGAAAGTGTTTGATGAAATGTTTGAAGTTCTTAAGAAACCTGAGCTTACGAAGCAGATTTCTGAGAGCGAAGTGGACGACTCTAAAGTGTTGTCTGAAAAAGTTCAGGCGGCTGTAAAAATGTTAACTGGCGAAAACGAGTGAAGGAGGGATTTGCATGCTCGAGAAGTATGAAGCGATAGTTCCTGTGGATGTTTCGGCTGATATTGAAGCTGGAACAATTCTGGAATATGATTCCACGAACCACTACTACAAACCGTATTCTTCTGGTACTCCTGCAGGAGTTCTCATGGAAGCTGTGACCTCTGGTCAGTCTCCTGCTAAGGCGAAAGTTCTTTTCCATGGTGTTATATATGAGGACGAACTGGCTTCTGCACCATCCGAAGACGTAAAGGCATTGCTTAGGCAGGTTGGAATTTTCGTAGAGACCAGAAAGAATGCTTGATGAGGAGGTGTAATGACAATGGCACTTAGTTACGAATACCTGACTGGTGTTTACACTCAGGTTCCTGTTGAATCCTTCTTGCTCACAGATAGACTTGGAAAAGTTAAGGAGTATTCTCCTATACCCTCTGTCAAGATAAGGATTGACAAAAGCGGAATGAGTGTTGCGACACTCGGGAAACTCGGAGATCCTGCAAGGCCTGTTAATGTTTCTCCAAACGTTTCTGAAGTGTCCTACACGCCGCCTGAGATATTTGAATACTATGTTGTAACCGAAGATGATGTTTTCAATATAGTTAACCCCAAGATAATCTCCGTAACCAGCGAGAAAGATGTTGTTTCTAACATTGAATACGTCGCTGCTAAGGTTGCTGCTGAGCTTAAAAACAGGGTCACCAGAAGGATTGAGCTCATGTTTGCTCAGATCCTCTCTGAGGGTAAAATAACCTACAGCGACGGTAACAGATCTCTGACCTACGACTTTGGAATTACTGCTACTGATTATACTCTCACAGACACCACCAATGTTGCAAGCGATCTTATAGACATGGCTGACGAGATGAGAAGGAACGGAGCCAATCCCGACCTGATAATCATTACTCCAAACGTCGAGAAGGCTATGCTTTCCAACAACCAGATTCAGCAGTGGGCTAACAAGAATGGATTCGGGCTCTTGAGAACCAACATAAAAGTTTACAAGACCGCCAGACAGACCTTCAATATAGACGGTCTCCCAGCTGATATATTCGTCTATGTTGGTGGATATGCCGACGACAGCGGAGACTTCAAATACTACATCCCATTCGATGAATCTGGCGGAACTGGGAAGATCATACTCGTTGATTCCAGCTTCTTCAGGCTTGCATACGGAGCACTTGTCAACTACAAGATCAACCCAGATGGCAGGCCAATCAGAGGCGAAGCGGTTGTTTGGGAAGATGTTACCAATAACGGTGCAAGTAAAGCGATATTTGTACAGTCCAGACCACTTCCATATGTTGCAAGCTCCGCAGCAGTCAAGATACTCAATGTCACGATTAGCTGATAGATTGGTGCCCCCGTGGGAGGGGAGCATCCCCCTCCCCTCCCGTATCTCTTTATTTTTGAGGTGATAGTATGGTGACATTAGACGAAATAAAGAAAATATTGCCAGATGATTTGTTAACTTATCTTACGGACGAAACAGGAACTGGTGTTATTGATGATACTAAACTCCAAGAAATTATTGATAATGCAAATGAGTATTTTGAGTATAAATTACCTAAAGCTCCAGAAGCGGTTAGGGATGAAGCAGCACGAAATTACGTGATTTCTCGTTTGTATGCTTACGTTGGAAACGCTGATATGGCTGCTATGTATATGCAGATGTGGCAAAGAGAAATGGAAATGTATTTCACCGAAGTCAGGACACAGCTCATGGAACAGCAGCTCCAAGAGTCTTCAACCAAGATAGCCATGCAGTCTAATGAAAGGGTTTTTACGGAAGAGGAATTGGAGTATTGGTGATGTGAAATGGTGAGCGTAAAGATAAACGTTTCTTTTGGCAATTTAAAACGCAATTTAAATTCTGTAATTTCAAGAGCTCGAAATCCTGAGCGAGGTTTGAGAAAAATAGCCCCTTGGGGCTTACAGTCTTTGCAAACTAATTTCAAAGAAGAAGCAAGTGGATATGAAGCTGTAAAACGTTGGGCACCACTTGCGGAATCAACCAGAAAAGAAAGAGCTAGAAAACTCGGAGCAGCTTTTGCGGCACATCCGATACTTCAGAGAACAAAGAAACTTCTCAATTCAATTAGATACAAAGTTAAAACAAATGTGTTAACATATTACACACAAACAAGATACGCACAATACCATGTTACTGGAACTCATAACATGCCAGCAAGAAATTTCATGATAATACGCAAACATGTTATAGAACGCATGGCTAAATATATCATCAGTTGGGTTTTTGAGAACTTTGGCAAATAGGAGGTGTGGAGATAATGGCTGCATTTATAGGTGCACTCAGTAAAGTCTATCTCGGTCTCGAAAGTGCGTTTGGGCAGGGTTCGAAAAGCGATCTTTTATATAAGCTGCCTGTTAGAACAGAAAGCATAAACAGGCGAATGGATCCAATAACTTCTGAGGCACTACTTGGTGCTAGGTCTCCAAGCTCATTGATCCCAGGAAGAGAAGGTGCAGAGGGATCAATGGAAATTGAGCTTTGGCCAAAAACAGCAGGGGTTCTCTTTTACATGGTGCTTGGAAAATCCGAGCAAACCACTGTTGAAACAGAAACTGTTACGAAGATAACTCCTATCTCGGCAGGTGAAGATCTGCCCAGTGCTGTTGTTATGGTCAGTCATTCCGATATTCCGATGCTCTATAAAGGGCTTAAGTTCAATCAAGCAAGGCTTGCTGCTTCTGTTGGCAGTATTCCTACTCTTTCAATCGATGTTGTAGGAAGACAGGAGGTTATCGAGACGCAGTCCGTGACCGATGAGAATGTCAGTGGAAGCGGAACTGTTTATACATTAGCCAACCATCCAGTTGTTCCTGGCAGTTTGACTGTAAAAGAGGATGGCACTGCCGTAGACCCATCTGAATACACAGTGGATTGGGGTACCGGAAAGATTACATTCAACACTGCTCCAACTGGCACAATAACTGCAGATTATGAATACTTCGATTCTGATGTAGATGAAACCGGCATGACGGTTTTCGAAGTTGATCCATTCACTTTCAAAGAAATAACTCTCATGTATGGTGATGATTCTACTCCTCTTACTACTACAGTTAAATACACCAATTTTGAACTTACCATCAACAACAATCTCGATACCGACGACTACAGATTCGACGGAACTGGGCTTAGATACAGCATAATGCCAGCGAACCTGGAAATAACTGGTAGCTTGGACATAGTTATGGACTACGAAGCTGTTGCGTTCGATTATAAACAAAAATTTGTCAACTTTGAAGATTGGAAGATAAAAGCAGTGTTTGAGAAAGAGAAGGGCGGAAACACCTATAAACTCGAGATACTGCTTCCGAGAGTCAGATTCTCCGAGCTCAACCACGACATCAACGATGCAGGCAAACTCATATTGACCGGTTCGTTCACAGCACTTGCTCCTGCTTCTGGCGATGTTATAGAAGTTTACGATTATGTCAACACTACTGGTTCTTATTGATAAAATTTAAATTAAGCGGGAGGGGATAGGGTGAGTCTTTTTGCTACTAACGAAACTGTTAAAATTTACTTTGACGGAGACAAACTTGTAGGCAAAGAGACAGGTGTATGGTTTGAAGTTCTAAAAGAGCTTCCAGCACACTTGGATATGGAACTCAGAAAAACTTTTGCAGGGGCTAAAGTTGTGGTTTTCGAAGATGGAAGCTACCAGATGGATCTCAGCGATGTTCAGGGGGCTATTCCATTCAAGTTCTTGGCACAGGTTATAAAAGGCTGGAGCGAAAGCGTGCCGCCAACGATCGAGAATTTGAAAAAAGTAAAATCCTCAATAATGTGGAAGCTTTGGGCTTATTTGCAGAGACTCTATGGAATAGTTAATGAAAAGCCCGAGGATCTGATAGAAGAGGGATGATAATTACTGACGGCAACGATTGGATCGAAATAAAAGATTATCTACCTTACGGCGCATTCATCGCAATACAGGAGGGGAGGGTTTCTCAAGCCCTTCCCTCTCTCATCGTATCATGGTCAGAAAATGTTCCAATCAACGAATATTATTGTTCAAAATTAAGATCGGAGCTTGTTTATAAGATTTTACAAACCGCTTATGACAGGATTCGTGATTTTCAGAGACACGATCATGAAATGGTTTTTAGAATCTTCAAAAATTTAATGCGCGGACACAAATACCCTGATGATGAGTATGTGCA
>Ga0209834_10000562_pt1 | contig 22564 bp, 12 predicted proteins | sample Mar14236cmmetaG_FD_184134 | JGI IMG/M metagenome (GOLD analysis project Ga0209834, IMG submission 184134) | Marine hydrothermal vent microbial communities from Guaymas Basin, Gulf of California to study Microbial Dark Matter (Phase II) - Marker... ...
TGGTTGGGTTTTTCTCATCAATAACTTCTGCCAGATCAAAATGATCCGGATTTTCTACCTGGCAAAAATAGGGGGATTTGAACAACTCCTGGGTGCAAATGATCTGGGCTCCATTGCCGGCAGCTTCCTTAATGTGAAGGATTGCCCTATCGAAGTTGGCCTGATTATCTTCCTGACATCTCATCTGCATCAAGCCCAGGTTAACTTTCCTTTCCATAATGAGTTTACCTAATCCTTTTTCCTGCTTTCTGGCTGTTGTTGGGTAACACAGTGCATCATGCCTCCCAGTTCAGCAGTTGCCCAGGCTGGGATGCCGACAATTTCCCGGCCAGGGAAATGTTCTGCGATAATTGTTTTTGCTGTTGAATCCATCACGTCACCATAGACAGGAACCAATACAACTTCATTAGCAATATAGAAATTCAAATAGGTCGTCAGAGAGGATATATTTTTAAAAGGAGGCCGGGTTGCATCAACCAGAGTTGAATACATTTTGTTAATTGGCTTTAACAAAGGTACCAGGGTCAATTTCTTTCCGTTCTCCAGGTGAGCATTCTCCAATTCCTCTCGATGTTTTTTCAGATAGGGGTAATAGGGGTTGTTGTCATCGTCGGTCCACAAGTACATTACTGTGGACTCATCCACAAAGCGGGCACATCCATCCACATGCATATCGGTATCGCTTCCCACTGCGTCACAGAACTCTCTTGAAGCTCCGGACAACCAGATGATCTGTTCTACACCCAGGTATTCCCGGATCGTTTCTTCGATCTCCTCCTGCCCCATTCCGGGATTGCGGTTTGAGTTGATGATCGAACTCCGGGTAGCGATCAGCGATCCCTGTCCGTTTACCTCGATTCCCCCGCCCTCTAGCGTGAGTGAGGCGTTGAACATTGTCAATCCGTGGAGTTTGGCTACATTCTCAGCAATATTTCTGTCTTTTTGGAAGGGGTAGCGCTCACCCCAGCCATTGAAATTCCAGGCGGATACTGCCAGGCCACCCTGATCATTCACAAGAAAAATCGGGCCACAGTCCCTCACCCATACATCATCATTAGGGATGATCTTGATATCCAGATTCTTCTCTGAAAGGCCATAAAATTTGATCTGGTGATCCAGATGCTCTCTTCTCACTTGATCAGGCACAATGATATGTACCATTTCAAATTGTTGAAGGACCCGGGTCATTTCTAACCAGAGATGTTCCAGGTGTAATTGCGAATCCTCGTGCGTATCATTGTGGGGCCAAATCAACCAGGTCCCCTCATGAGGTTCCCATTCAGCCGGCATTCTGTAGCCAAGTTCTTTAGGTGTAATTAAGCTCACAGGTCATTTCCCTGCTTGAAGTTTTTCAGCTTCTTTATCAGCTGCTGCCAGGATCTTTTCCAGCTCCACAAGTTTGTCCTCTGGCAGCGGCTCCGGATGATGGGTTTCATTGATCTTGTTAAACTCTTGCAGTGCCACTTCCCGGGAGGGCCGGCGATCATCACCCAGGTAGATCTCTCCAGTGATCGGACCCAACGGGAAATCACGTATGTGCTGCCTGGTATGTTTTTCTCTCAGGAAATGTGATCCCGGGCCAACGGATTTGATCACATCGAGGGCCAGATCAGCTTCGGTAAATTCAATCTGCCGGCAAGACTGGTAAATTTCATAACACAATTCGTGATCAAGGATGATCTGCTCAGGATAAAGCAGCATGGATCCATCCAGCATGCCCAGGTAGCCGCAAATCTCTCCCCCTCCTGTCAGTATGGAAGCTGCCCCCATACCCGAAGCGCTCCCAGAATACCATCCGATATCCTTGGCATCCGAACTTGTACCTCCCCCACCCAATACAGGCACATTCCAGTTATGTCCGATCTGGACTGTCATTCTTCCGATGGGATAATCAATACTGGTTACATATCCACCTGTGCGGGGGTGCATCAATGAGACTTCAATGGAGTGAAAGACCGGCGCACCGGGGTAAGCAAGCTGGATCAAGACCATGGCGCTTATAACCTCTGCATCGCCTGATACCAAAGCGCCCCAGGGTGTTGCGGGAGCGGTGGAACCCATGGTCGGCATGGCCATAAAACTCATCGGTATGCCGGCTTCAGCATAAACAAGAGCTGAATCGATGCCGTGTTCATCGTGTGCCAGGGGAGCAATACCGCAAATATTGGCGCAGATCGGAGGGCGTTTCCTGCGTTCTTTTTCGCTTCCAGAGACTACGGTTGCCATCTCAACCAGGTAGCGAGCCAATTCCGGAAAGACTGTGGTACCACCCCGCACGTGTTTGAGCGTATTGGTCAACCCGGCATGACATTCATGCAGCGGGGCGGTCATCCCATGGTCCTGGGCGCTGACCAAAGGCCAGAAAAAACCAATCAGGGGAAGAGCATCACAGATCCGGGCCATGCGGGCCACATCTTCTTTTCGGGACCTCCTTTCCTGGCGGGTTTCCAGATCGATCACTCTGGTGCCGCAGCCGTCAGTCGACAGGTAGGAATGGCTTCCATCCAGCAGCAGGTCAAAACGCTCTTCCCTGCCGCCCAAAATGAAGGATCGGGGCGCAGTCGAAAGAGCTTTATCAACCAGATCCGGTGAAATCCGAACGATGTGGGACTCCCAATCGACTTTCGCTCCATGGTCCGAGAAGATGTTGAGGGCCCTTTTGGATGGGAATTTCACACCAACATCTTTCAGGATCTGGTAAGTACTCGCTTTGAGCACATCAAGTTGTGCCTGTGACAAAACCTCTCTTTTGTAATTGGTCGGGAAGGCAAGGATATCTGGAGTATTTGATGCCATATGAAAATCCTTCTTGACCGCCTAATCATCAGGGTCAACTATTGAGTTCATTATCTGCCGTTTTCAAGATCCGATCAATTTCATTTTGGACATCTTCATCCGGTGGTTCTGGATGATGATTATCCATAATCCACTGGACTTTTTCCCGAGCGTATTCTCCCGGATCCCGGTACTTGCCCGATTGGTCAAGCTGATGGTTTACGCCCCTCACCATTGAGGTCCTCATGTTCCTGCGAGTATGCTTCTGACTCAAAAAGTGCCCCCCGGGTTTGACTGCAGCGATAACATCAACCGCCAGGGTATCGGGATTCACATCCATATCCAATAAGGAGAACCGAGCCGAATGATAGAGGTCATCATCCAGGATAAAGGACTCGGGGTACAAAGTTGTATATGTATCTCGCAGTCCGATGCCCGTCACGATCTCAGCCCCTGCCAATGCTACCAACAAAGGATCCGTGGCTATTTCAGCCGCGGATCTCCAGCTGTCCGGTTCCGAGGCTTCAGTTCCAAATGCACCACCCAATGAAGGCATTCCCCAATGATGGGCGATTTCAACCGGGGCATATCTGGCCCGGGAATCCAGCGGATATCCCACATAAGCCGCAGTACGGGGATCTGCCCAGGCATGGAGTATTGAATGAAAGACCGGTGCTCCGGGATTGGCCAACTGCATCAATACCACAGCGCTGATCACCTCAGCGTCTCCTACAGCTAACGCCCCGGCGTATGTTGCCGGCGCTGTCGTTCCCATTGTGGGCATCGACATTACTACAATCGGGATGCCCTTTTCACCAAGGACCAGAGCGCCTTCCAGGGCTTCTTTATCCTGTACCAGGGGAGCGATCGTGCAAACGATCAGGGAAATGGGAGGACGGCTTCTTAATTCTTCCTCGCTACCCCTCAAAACCGTGGCCATTTCAACACCATACCGGCAGATCGCTTCTCCCCTCATGGTGACACTCTGATAGTGTTTGGTGTTGTTCCGCCAGGTAGCATCGATTTCGTGCAGGGGTGAAGTTAATCCGCAGTCCTGGGCGCTGACCATGGTCCAGCTGAAGGCCATGGATGACAGATAATCGTTGATCCGGGCTGCCATTCCCACATCTTTTTTTGTTGAAGCCCGCCTTTCCCCGGTCTTTAATTCAACCACAATGTGGCCGCAGCCATCATTGGTAAAATAGGAAACACCTTCCTGCAGTTTAAGATCAAATTCCGGATTGCGGGCGCCCAGCGTAAAATAGCGGGGCACACTTTTCATGGCTTTAATCACCACATCTCTGGGGAACTTCACGATCTGAGTATCCCGATCAACAATCGCCCCATGTTCCAAAAATATGTCGAGCGCTTTATCTGATGGAAACAGCACCCCTGTATCTTCCAGGATCCGGAAGGTTGCCTCCTGGAGATCTATAAGCTGTTGCCCATCCAGGAAATTAAGTTTCCTGGATGTCCGCATGGGCTCAATCGGGGGTCTTCCCATTTGCTTTCTCCTAGACTGGAGCATCCATCAACCGGAAAGCGATATCGACGGCTGAGATGGCGTCTTCAGCATATCCGTCGGCGCCGATTTCCTGAGCGTATCCATCGGTCACAGGTGCACCCCCAACCATTACTTTTACCTTGTCTTTCAACCCAGCACTTTCCAGAGCTTCAACTAATTTCTTCTGCTGAAGCATGGTGGTGGTCAGAAGGGCTGATGCTCCTACAATGTCTGCATCATGTTCTTTGGCGGCTTTCACAAATTCCTCTGCTGACTGATCAACACCAATATCCACAACCTTGAATCCATTGGCTGTCAGCATTGTGCCTACCAGGGTTTTACCGATCTCATGCAGGTCACCTTCAACAGTTCCAAGGACGACCATACCTACCACCTCACGTTTTTGACCGCCAACCAGGGCTGGCTCAAGGATCTCCAGGGCAGCCTTCATGGCGTCAGCGCCGATGATCAATTCCGGAAGGTAGTATTCCCCGGTCGAGAACAGCTCACCCACTTTCTGGATTCCCGGCACTAATCCCTTATTAATGCAGTCTAATGGATCAAGGTTGGCCTCCAACGCTTCTTTAGCAAACTGTTCGGCATCTTCTGGCTCGCCTTCAATGACAGTGTCCATCAATTTCTTGTATAGCTTTTCTGACATATCTATCTCCTTTTCTAAAAATATTCCAAAAAATCATTCTTGATAAACTAGTTCTCAAGACTAAAATCCGGGATGTAGGCTCGTGCAATTCGTTCCAGCTCCCCTTCCACCTTGGCGGGAAGCCGGGCCGGCTGGTGAGAGGCCAGGATCTCGTTGGCTTTTTGAGTGCAGATCTGGTCCAGGCTCTCTCCCTTTTCCTTCCAGGTGTAAAAAGTGTCGCGGCTGAGGATCTCTGGATACCAGTGCCGGCGGTAATTTTTTCGGGTATGGCCCTGAGACATGAAGTTTCCCCGCGGTGTCAATTTTTTGATCAATTCGACTTCCTCGGCAGGATCGTGGATCGTGATGCCTTCCCACATTCTGCGGACCCCGGCGATGATCTCATTATCAAAGATCAGCTGTTGATATGAAATCGTATTACCAGCATCGGTGGCTCCAACCCCGTAGATGATCGAGGCTCTCTCGGCAAGGAGAGGGATTGCGGTGACGACTTTTTCAAAACCAGCCTGGGCATCCAATTCTTTGGCGTCAGAGGAAAGTCCGCCGCACATCGAACGCATGCCGTAATGATTTGCCATGATCGCAGCGCCGCTGTTTATCATGCCCCTTTCCGGTGCTCCCAAGGCCAGTAATCCAGTTTTCATGTCCAGGACAGCCGAGACACTCCCATAGAGCAGCGGCAGCCCCGGAAAAAGGATCTGCAGGACAACTATCCAGGCCAGGATGTCAGCATTGATGACAATCAGCTCTCCCAGCAGCGTGGCTGGAGCGGATGCTCCTCCCATCGCCATACTCAATAACGTGATCGGCACGCCATATTCGGCCCATTTGAGCATACAGCGGATGTTTTCTAAAGTGAAATATCCTGGGCTGATGGGGCAATACAAAGTGGCAAAATTGGGTTTAGCCCGGAATTCCTTCTCCCCTCCTGCAACCGTGAATAACATCTCAACCGCAGCATCAACACGATCTGGAGAAAGAGTGCGGTGAACAACAGGTTTGGAGGTATTTCGGAGTAATTCCAGAATCTCAACCAGGTCTGAAAATTCTCCCTGGTCGGTTGCTGTCACGGTGGGCCGAACAATATCCACCTGAGAAAGGGCATCCTGAATAGTGACAATCTGCCGAACATCCGCTCTACTTGAAGACCTGTGTTCCCCGGTGCGCAGGTCGAACACGTTGACCGGCGTGCCCGCCCCCATAAAACAGGCTTCTTGCCCGAATTTCTTCAACACTTCTCCATCCCGGGTATAGAATTTAATATCTTTCGGGAGGTTTTTCAATGCCTGGTCCAACAGATCAGGAGAGATCCGGACCATCTGGTTTTCAGGATTTACTAAAAACCCTTCTCCCGCAAGGCGGGTCAGGAGTTCTGGATCGGGCACACAAAAACCCACATCGCCAAGTATATCCACTGATTGTTCATGGACAAGATCCGCAATGGATTGAGCCTGGTTTGAAAGTGGCATAACTCATCCTGCAGCCCTAATCTGTCAAAAATCAAACTGAATATCAATCAAACGCTTCATTCGGAATTTTTTATCTGAGAAGCGAATTTAAGGGGGTGAGTTTCTCCCCAACGATAGGACAATTTATGCATTTTCAGCATCATAAATGATTCGGTGTTTTCAATACCATTAATCTGATGTAATTCATCATTGAGGAAAGAAACAAAATGCTCCTTATCCCGGCAATAGACTTCCGCGATCAGATCGTATTCCCCGGCCGCCTGGAATAAATAGGAGACTTCAGGGAGCTTGGCGATTTCATCCGCAACAGAAGAGATCAGATTGGCTTGAACTGAGATCCCGATCATGGCTGCCTCATTCCAGCCCATATTATGCGCTTCCACGATAGCAACGATCTGCATTAAACCATTTTCTGTGAGTTGTTTTACCCTCCGCCTGACCGTACCTTCAGTCGTGCCTAACTCATTGGCAATGGCAGTGAACGGCGTGCGGCCATCGTATTGGAGGATCGATATAATCTGGCGGTCCAAATCGTCTAACATATTCCCATTTTACTGACATTCGTAATATTGTCAATAGTTTTTACTGCATATCGTCATATTCTCAGCTTATTCCTTCGAATTTATGTGTTTTAATAAGAAAATATCCGTTAGAATAAGAATGACATCAAAGAATATCATTCCTGATGGAAAGGAAAACAGAATGGTAAAGAAGGATTACAGCCTGGATAAAGAACCCGCAAACAAGCAGCGCCTGACTGAATATATCATGGGTGATCAATGGATCATTGATTTTTTGAAGAGATCAGAAATTGGCCATATCGCTACCCGGTGGGATAATCAACCCTTCATCACTCCCAACACTTTCTATTTTGATGATGAGAAGCGGGAGATCATCTTTCACTCCAATATTGTGGGAAGGATCAGGGCTAATGTCGAGCGCCATCCTGAAGTGTGTTTTGAAGCCAGTGAATATGGGCGATTCCTTTCATCAAATGTTGCCCTGGAATTCAGCCTGCAATATGAGAGCGTGATCTGTTTTGGAAAGATCCGGGTCATTGAAGACCCCGAAGAAAAAAAAGCGGGATTATACAAACTGATAGGAAAATATTTCCCTGACAAAAACCCAGGGCAGAATTACCGTCCGATCACAGATCAAGAACTCAAGAGAACTTCGGTTTACGCCATCAAGGTCGAAAGTTGGAGCGGAAAAAGGAATTGGGCCGAGGAAGCCGAGCAAAGCGATCAATGGCCCAAACAAAATAGCGAAAGGCCATCAAAACTAAATTAACTATTCAGCAACATGGGAAAATGCAGCATCAACCTGTCTAGCAATAACGGTTATAGACGCAATTCATATTGATTCCAGGGAGAGCGCGGAATGCGAAATTATACCAAAGGCATCAGCCTGGTAGTATTGGCTACCTTATGCTGGGCAACATCAAGCATATTGATCAATTTAATTGTCCGGGTCAGTGGAATCTCTGCCGTCAGTTTGGCATTCTGGCGTGATCTTACCACATCTGTGGTGTTGGTCATTTCTATTCTCCTATTCCGTCGCAAGTTGTTCAGCATCAATCGGGAAAACCTTCCCTGGTTGATTGGCATGGGTGTGATCAGCATCGGGTTGTTCCATGTCTTGTGGAATACCTCAGTTGTGCTCTTTGGTGCTTCTGTAGCAACTGTGCTCCAAAGCAATGCCCCGATTTTCGTAACGATCATCGCCAGATTCGTATTTTCTGAACCCATCAACCCCAGAAAGATCGCTGCAGTGGCTTTTTCTGTGATCGGCACCATATTATCATCCGGAATAACGAAATCGGGGGTCGAACAAATATCCACTTTGGGGCTGTTGGTGGCATTGGGATCTGCGATTGCCTATGGAACTTTTCCCCTCTTTGGCAGAAAAATCGCGGGCAATACCAATTCCTGGACGATCATGCTCTATGCATTTATGTTTGGCACCTTGACCTTACTTCCATTTCAATTTGGAAAACCTCTTCCTTTTCCTGTTTCCTCCCAGGTTTCTCTGTATTTCATAATGTTCGTGATCATATCAACAATCGGAGGATTCGGCATCTTCACCATGTCCCTCAAATACCTGCCAGCAAGCATCGCCTCAATCACCGCAACAACAGAGATCGTATTTGCTTCGATCATGGCATATATGTTCCTGAATGAACGGCTTGATATCTGGCAGTGGATCGGAGCAGCTTTCGTGATCAGCGGCGTGATCCTGGTTTCGATTAAAAACGAATATACGGATGTTCCTTAATAACTCTGGTTCTTCGCCTGGGTTACCAACCTGGGGCTCAGCCGCCTTGCATACAGAGGAGTAATGAGCCGGAAATTTTCTCTCAAGAGCGATAAATCCATCCTTTCCATCCCCATTTGCATCCAAGAAGGCGTTCATCAAGAGGATCTCTCCTTCAGGCTGATCTTATCCAAGATCAGGCACACCATACCATTCGGTTTATCCCAGGGCTTTATTCACCAGGATCGGTTTCAGATCACCAGCAATTTTCAGTCAGGTCCCTGTTCAGCTGCTGGGCGCTGTTCATATTCTTCAGCATAGGGTTGGTTTCGCTTCAACATTTAGACATTATGTTTCATTGTGGAAGAATAGATCTTCAAATGTTCTCGCACAGCTTCTGAGTTCCACTTCATAGTTGGTATATAATTGAAGTATAGCGTAACACTCATGATCACCGTCCCAAAGGGGAAAAACTAACCAGGAAAAACCTCCCGACCAGGTGCGGGAAGCCCAAAAACCACACCTTCCGCACTGAAGGGTTTGAGCTTCTCCAGCATCCACTAGAGAATCGTCACCGGACCCAACGCAAGGTATTTACCATCCACAGTCCCCGCCGCCACGGACCCTTCACACTCTATCGCTTGCCAATGGATGAGATTTAAGATACTACCTTTCTTCAGGTAATGGAAAGTGGAGGCTAATAATGTTCAATCACATTCTTGTTCCCTTAGATGGTTCTTCCTTAGCCGAATGTGTGCTACCTCATGTTATCACCGTCGCTCAAGCTTTCAATGCCCGAGTTACATTATTGCGTGTATTTGAGCAACCTCGCAGCTCGGCTCTCTCCCGGGCGATTGACCCACTGGAGTGGCACCTGGTTAAGACAGAAGCTGAAGCCTATCTAAATGATACAGCTGCTTATCTACAGGGATTCGGTTTGCAGGTTCAAAGAACTCTTAAGGAAGGAAATGCGGCAGAGCACATCATTGAATTTGCTCACCAGCAAGAGTTGGATCTGATTATTCTTAGCAGCCATGGACAAAGTGGTTTAAGCGGATGGAATATCAGCAGCGTTGTTCAGAAAATCATACTTCGCTCTCATATTTCTACACTCATCGTGCGAGCTTATCAATCTCCTCCTAAAGCCCCGACGAGTTTTGGTTACAAGCAACTCCTGGTTCCACTGGATGGCTCCCAAAGGGCTGAAAATGCCTTGTCACCAGCAATGATTCTCTCTCGGTTCTACAGCTCCCAACTTCTCTTGGCCCATCTGGTTTCTAAACCAGAAATGATCTCTCGCACACCTCTCACTCCGCATGAAACCAATTTAGTGAACCAAATCACCGAGCGAAACAAACAAGAGGCAACCCTATATTTAGAACAGATTTGTTCCCTGTCAACGGCAGGATTGGACCCTCGTTTGCATATCATCGAAGGGAATATCAGGGAATTGCACAAATTGGTGGAATTGAAAGATGTGGATTTAGTGGTATTGAGCGCTCATGGCCATTCTGGTGTTGCCAAATGGCCTTATGGCAGAGTAACCCTCAACTTTATCGTCTATGGCACGACTCCCCTGCTGATTGTGCAAGATCTCCCTCGGATAGAGATGGAAAAAACAACTGCTGAGCTTATTGTCAGAGAACAAAAAGGTCACTAAGCCATGCCACTTGAGAACTTAGCGCACCAACTTGCAAAGAGCCATACAATCGCTCGCTATCCGAGGTGTAGAATAAAACTTACAGACCACCTCCGGATCCAAGAAAATCTTTTAAGCAAAGCCTATCGGCATTTTGTTGAATCATCTGAATTACGAACATCCATCTCATACTCAGGTGAATGGCTGCTGGATAACTATTACGTAGTACAGCAAGCCATCCGTCAAATCCGCGAAGATATGCCTTCGGGATACTATCGCCAGTTACCCAAACTTAGCTCTTCATCCTTAGCTGGTTATCCGAGAATTTTCGACCTGGCCCGAGAAGTGATCAGCTACTCTAAATTCCACCTAAACCTTGATCAGATAACACGCTTTATACACGCTTACCAACATGTCGTTCCCCTGACTATGGGAGAGTTGTGGGCATTTCCCACCATGTTGCGATTAGTAATAGTGAATTCCCTATCTCACTTGGTTGCCCATGTCACAGGAATTCAGGAGGAAATAGATAAGGAAGAAGGGCCAGGTTTTCTATTCAAAAAAGATCAGTTGATTGATGAGACAAATATCGCCAATTGCATTCGGAGCCTGCGTATATTAGCTGCTCAGGATTGGAAAACATTCTTCGAGAACGTCAGCCTGGTAGAGCAAGAATTGCGCTCCGATCCAGCGAATATATATTCCCATATGGATTTTGAGACTCGTGACCGCTATCGAAAGGTTGTTGAGGATCTGGCACAAGCGAGTAGAAAGGGAGAGGAAACTATTGCGCAGGAAGCGGTGTGGCTGGCTGAACTTGCTTCTCGGCAAGATCAATCGGGGACCAACGACGAAGGAAGATCGCGGGGTTCTCATGTTGGATTCTATCTCCTGGGAGATGGGCGTGCTCAACTTGAAAATCGTTTGGATTACCGCCCCTCCTGGGGTTTACGTTGGCAGCGTTGGCTTCTAAAGCATCCCACACTAATTTACTTGAGCTCAATTTGGTTGCTTAGCTCACTCATCATCTTCTGTATTGAAAGATATGTTCTTTTTGCTGGGGGGGGACTTAACCAATTAATCGTCACGGGGTTGTTATTCCTGATACCCGCCACGGCAGTGTCAGTTCAGACGATCCATTGGCTTATCACCCACTTGGTACCTACTCGGAAATTACCACGCATGGACTTTCAGGATGGTATTCCTGCTGAATTCCGTACTATCGTGGTAATTCCATCACTGGCAACCGATACTGATGAGGTCGAATTTCTCCTCCACCAACTCGAACTTCATTTCCTTGGAAACGCGGACCCTTATCTGTATTTGGCCTTGCTGACAGATTATGAGGATGCTCCTCGCAAGCATATGCCCGAGGATGATGCCCTGCTAAAACGTCTTAAAGCCGGCATTCAGGACCTCAACAGAAAATATGCTCAGGAATCATACAGCCCATTTTATCTTTTTCATCGTGAACGGCTATGGAATTCCGGCGAGGAATCCTGGATGGGCTGGGAGCGTAAACGAGGCAAATTAGTTGAGTTTAACAATTTGCTTGCCGGAAGCGAGAAAACTTCCTATCAAGTACAAATTGGGGATTTGGAAATCTTGGCGGAAATAAAATTTGTCATCACGGTGGATGCCGACACTGTGCTGCCCCGCGACAGCGCCCGCCGTCTTATTGCCACGCTAGCACATCCACTAAACAGAGCCGAGTTTGATCCTGAAAGCGGAGAAATTATCGCCGGATTTACGATACTCCAGCCCCGGATAGAGGTCAAACCGACCAGTGTCAATCAATCATTGTTTACACGGATTTTCGCTGGTGATAATACTCTGGATCTGTATACACGCGCGGTATCCGATGTTTACCAGGATTTTTTCGGAGAAGGGAATTACACCGGCAAGGGGATATACGATTTGGCTGCGTTTGATCATTGTTTGACTGGCCGAGTGCCCGAGAACACTTTGCTCAGTCACGACCTGTTCGAAGGAATACACGGACGTGTTGGCTTGGTCACAGATGTAGTTTTGATGGAAGATTATCCCCCTCACTATATTTCTAATATGCGCCGCTGGCACCGCTGGCTGCGCGGAGATTGGCAGCTGCTGCCCTGGTTGCTGCCGCGAGTTCCCAGCACAGATGGAAAATTGATACCTAATCGATTATCCACGCTTGATCGCTGGAAAATAATCGACAATATGCGCCGCAGTTTGTTGATGCCAGTCATTTTAGCGTGCTTGCTCATGGGTTGGTTATGGTTGCCCACCTCTCCTTTGATATGGACCTTGATAAGCATCTCTCTATTTGCCCTGCCGCTAATGATCGGTACGATATGGGACGTGAGCCAAAGGCTGTTCAAAAATACAGGTATTGATTGGCACCAAGCCGGGTACAGTGTGCTCCGCTGGCTTTTGGATCTGACATTTCTCCCTTATCAGACCCTGATTACCTTGGATGCCATCGGGACAACTTTAACGCGGATACTGTTCACGCGCAAGCGTCTCCTACAGTGGACTACATCGGCCCATACACTGCGCTTGTTCGGTAAAAAGATGAAAGTCGGAGTGCTTTGGAAACAGATGCTGGGCACGTCCCTCTTCGCTCTCTTTGTGGCATTCTTGGTAAGCTGGATCAACCTGGCAGCGCTTCCCGTTGCCGCGGTTTTCCTGCTGTCCTGGCTGGCAGCACCTCAAATCGCCTATTGGATCAGCCGCCCGATTATCTTTCAACCCGATTCGATTTCTCCTGACCAGCAACAACAACTACGCTGCCTGGCACGTCGCACCTGGCTATTTTTCGAACACTTTGTTGGCCCAGATGACCATTGGCTTCCCCCAGACCATTTCCAGGAAGACCCACGCGGTGTAATTGCCCACCGCACCTCACCCACAAATATCGGGCTTTTACTCCTCTCCACCCTGGCCGCATATGATTTAGGCTATGTTGGCATGATGGACGTGATAATGAGGTTGCGTAACACTCTGGGAGAAATGGAGAAACTCCAACGCTTCCAGGGACACTTTTTGAATTGGTATGACACCCGCAATTTGAGTGAGTTATCCCCACCGTATGTGTCAACTGTGGATAGCGGCAACCTGGCAGGTTGTCTCTTGGCTCTCAAGCAAGGTTGCCTTGATCTACCTCACAACTCCCTTCTGCGCTGGCAGTACTGGCAAGGCCTGCTTGATGCATTAACCCTATTGGAAAAGAATATTGTTGAAGATGTACACACCACGGGGTTTGAGGATAAAATTACTCCATTAAGAACCTGCCTGACTGCTATGCGCAAGCAAATTCTGGCGGTGAAAAATAAACCCGGTGAGTGGGTTCCTCTTCTTGACCATCTGTGCAGCGAAGGTTGGAATGAATTCAAACAGCACTTGATGTCATTCCTTGAGGTGAACCAATCTGCTTTGGAGGTAGCAACCCTGCAAGAGTTACATATTTGGGAGGAGCGAGTCAATCACCATCTGCTAAAGGCTCAAAGAGAATTATCCTTTTTGATGCCCTGGTTATCATCCCTTAGTCGACCACCAGCCATATTAACCAAACCTGGCATAAACCCAGCTGCTGCCGAGGTCTGGGAGTCACTCCAGGATGCCTTGCAGATAACTCTCCGGCTTGAACAGATACCGCCAACCTACAAGCGATGTCAAGATATTCTGAAACGACTGCGAGATTTGCTAGAAGATCAGGAAGCTCTTGATTGGTGTACCCATCTGGATGAAGCGTTAGATTCTTCCCGCATGTCCACCCAAGTCCTGTTAAATGGATGCCGCGATTTGGTTAATCAAATTGAAAGCTTGTTCCAAGAAATGGATTTCAGCTTCTTATTCAACCCTCAACGCAAGGTGTTCCACTTAGGATATAACGTGGCTGTTAATGAAATCGACAGTAATCACTATGACCTCCTGGCTTCCGAGGCACGTTTGGCAAGCCTTGTGGCACTAGCAAGAGGGAATGTACCCCAAAGTCACTGGCTTCATCTGGCCCGCCCGCTCATACGCTTGAATGGCACACGGGCAATTCTTTCCTGGAATGGGAGCATGTTCGAGTACCTCATGCCGTGTTTGTTGATGCGTAGGTACCAAGGTACATTGTTATCTCAGACTTACCAGGCAGTAGTACAGCGCCAGATCGCTTACGGCCGATTGAAAAACGTGCCCTGGGGTATTTCAGAGGCTGGCTACTATGGCTTTGATGCTCAATTGAACTACCAGTACCGGGGTTTTGGGGTGCCAGGGCTGGGGTTCAAACGTGGCCTGAGTGAGGAATTGGTGATTTCGCCCTACGCCTCACTGCTTGCGTTGTCATTACAACCACAAGCGGTAATGAAAAATATCACCGACCTTGAGCAGCTCCAAATGATGGGGATATATGGCTTCTATGAAGCCATTGACTATACGGATTCTCGCCTCTCCCTTGGGCAAGAGTATGGAATCGTACAATCCTATTATGCTCACCATCAGGGTATGATTATCCTGGCGCTGGCGAATTACCTTCTAGATGAGACAATGATTTCTCGCTTCCATGCTGACCCTCGTATAGAGAGTATGGAATTGCTGCTTCAGGAACGCATCCCACGCCAAACTCCTCTAGAAACACTTCATATTAAGGACAGCAGTCTTCATACCCCGGCAAAACCACGCCAGACCACAAGCGGTTGGAATGTTCCTGTGAACACTCCCCAACCTCGGGTACACTGTCTCTCCAACGGTCGTTACTGCGTCCTGATTACCAATGCAGGGGGAGGTTATAGTCGCTGGCAAGACATTGCGCTTACTCGTTGGCGCTCGGATACCACCTTGGATAATTGGGGAACTTGGATCTATATCCAGGATCAAGAGAGTGGTGCTCTCTGGTCAGCTGGCATTCAGCCGGTTAGTTCTCAACCGGAAAACCAGGAGGTGCTATTTTCCCCCCACAAAGTTGAGTTTCAACGCCGAGATCATGACATTTCCTTGCAAATGAAAATAACCGTCTCTCCGGATGATGACGTTGAAATTCGTCGGCTTACCTTTATCAACCATAGCAACCGCCCTCGCCGCTTGAGGTTGACCTCCTATGGTGAAGTTGTGCTTGCTCCACAATTTGCTGATCAACATCATCCAGCTTATAACAATCTTTTTATCGAGAGTGAATTTTTGCCGGAATTGAACGCACTTCTGTTTCACCGCCGTCCTCGGTCTGCTGATGAAAATCAAATCTTCCTGATGCATCTATTTACCTCAGATCTAGAAGCTGAAAAAACTTGTGAGTATGAAACAAAACGCAGTCATTTTATTGGCCGGGGGGAAACACTTCGTTCCCCTGCTGCTTTAAAAAACCAAGCCGGGCTAACAGGATTTGTTGGTGGACCATTAGACCCTATCATGGCTATTAGCTATGAGATTAATCTAGAACCTTTGATCCCAGCCAAAAAGATCGGGTTTTATTTTTCAGAACCAAGCACAAAGGTTGAGGTTGCTTATATTACCCTGGCGGCCAAATCTCGCCAGGAGGTTCTTGATCTGGCTCACCGCTATCAAAACTGGCATCGGATTGAGGAAACTTTCAAAAAAGCGCGTTTCTCCAGCGAACGAGAGCTGAATCAATTAAATCTCACAAGACAGGAGATTGGGCTCTACCAACAAATTCTAGCGAGTTTGCTATTCCCAAATTCAACACTGCGAGCTGATCCTGCCACGCTAGCAGCCAACCATATGGGCCAAGATGGACTCTGGCCATTTGCAATTTCGGGCGATAATCCGATCCTTCTAGTGCGTATTGATAATCAAGAGGATATAGCCCTGGTGAATGACCTGTTACAAGCTCACGTCTATTGGCGGAATAGACACATCAAGATCGATCTGGTGATCCTCAATCTCCAAGATACGGGTTATTCTCAAGAACTACATAACCGATTGCATCAATTGCTCACTCGCAGGAGGGATGATATCTGGCTTGGCCAACGTGGCGGCATCTTTGTTTTAGTCGCCGACCAAATGAAGAAAGCCCAGCAGGTACTTTTAGAAACAGCCGCTCAGGTGGTCCTGGATACTCGTCAGGGGGGGCTAATCAATCAATTACAATCGTTGCAGAGATACTCAACCTGGTTACCAGCTTTCACACCCACGATTTCTCCCACTGAAGATGAGCAGCTTGTTCCACCACTTGAACGGCCTAGGGACCTGCTTTTTGACAATGGCCTGGGAGGTTTTAGCCCTGATGGGCGTGAATATGTCATTTACCTCGAACCAGGGAAACAGACACCCAGCCCCTGGATAAACGTAATTGCCAACCCTGAATTTGGCTTCACAATCTCTGAATCAGGCTCCGGGAATACCTGGGCATTGAACAGTAGTGAAAACCGGCTGACCCCTTGGCGGAATGACCCGGTAACTGATACTCCAAGTGAAGCGCTATACTTACGCGAGGAAGAGTTGGGCCATTATTGGTCTCCAACACCACTGCCGGCTGGTGAAAATGCCCCCTATTTAATTCGCCATGGAATCGGCTATTCTGTTTTTGAGCACAACAGTCATGGTCTTAAACAGCGCCTACGAGTTTTCGCTGCACCCAAGATGCCGGTCAAAATCGTGCAATTGCGCCTGGAGAATACTTGGCATCGCACTCGGCGTGTCACTGCGACCTATTATGCTGAATGGGTGCTGGGTACGACGAGAGAGGCAATGGCCCCTTTTATCATCCCTGAGTTTGATACCAGCTGTAATACGTTATTAGCCCGCAACCCATACAACTCTGAATTCAGAGAACGAACCGCTTTCCTCACGGCCACTCGCGTCCCTCACGGACTGACAACAGACAGAACCGAATTCTTGGGACGCTTGGGCAATTATCGTCATCCGGCTGCACTCGACCGTATGGGATTGACCTCCAAGATAGAGTCTGGCCTTGACCCTTGCGCAGCGATGCAGATCCTCCTTTGGCTGGCCCCCGGTGAAACCAAAGAGGTCACATTCCTGCTGGGACAGGGTGTGGATCGGGAGGATGCCCTTCAGCTGGCCCAACAATATCAAAAGATTGAACGGATCGAATCAGATTGGCAGGCTTTAACCGAACGCTGGGACCGTCGCTTAAATACCGTGACTGTCAATACACCTGATTTGGGTATGAACCTGCTCCTGAATCGCTGGCTGCTGTATCAAACGCTCTCCTGTCGAGTGTGGGGACGCTCTGCACTTTACCAATCTAGCGGTGCATTTGGCTTCCGCGACCAATTACAAGACGTCATGTCCCTGGTTGACGCGGCCCCCGACATCACTCGCGAACATATCCTCTCTTCAGCCAGTCGCCAATTTAAGGAGGGCGATGTGCTCCACTGGTGGCACCCGCCCTCAGGACGGGGCGTGCGTACCCGTTGTTCCGATGATTTACTCTGGCTTCCTTATGTCACCGCTCATTATGTGAATACAACGAATGATTCATCCATTCTGAGCGAGGTGATGCCTTACCTTGAGGGTGAACCTCTCTCTGAAGATGAACAAGAGCGTTATGGACTCTACCAATCTGGCGTTGAAATTGACAGCCTTTACGAGCACTGCAAACGCGCTTTGGAGAAAGGGATTACAGCCGGGGAACATGGTCTGCCGTTGATTGGCAGTCACGATTGGAATGATGGATTTAACCGGGTGGGGGTAAAGGGCCGAGGTGAAAGTGTATGGTTAGGTTGGTTCCTTTACGATGTGCTCATTCGTTTTGCAGATCTCAGTATTCTTATGGGTGAAAGGAAACAAGCCAAGGAGTATCAGAAACAAGCTCAAAAACTTAGTCAGGCACTTGAAGCCCAGGCCTGGGATGGGAGCTGGTATCACCGCGCTTATGACGATGACGGTAAACCTCTGGGCTCATCAGTCAGCCAGGAATGCCAGATTGATTCACTGGCCCAATCATGGGCCGTGCTCTCCGGGGCGGGTGATCCGCTCCGTACAGAACAAGCAATGATGTCCATATTGGAAAAGCTTGTGAGGTTGGACGACCAAATTATCCTGCTCTTCACTCCACCCTTTGACAGGACTGAGCGGGATCCCGGATACATTAAAGGATATTTGCCCGGCATCCGGGAGAATGGTGGTCAATACACACATGCTGCCTTGTGGACGGTATGGGCCTTTGCGATGCTCGGGCAAGGGGACCGAGCTACAGCTCTCTTCCAATTGCTTAATCCTATCAATCATGCCGACACACCTGAAAAAGTAAGCCGCTATCGGGTAGAACCTTACGTGGTAGCTGCGGATGTATATAGCAGTCCTCCCCACGTGGGTCACGGCGGCTGGACTTGGTACACCGGCGCAGCTAGTTGGATGTATCGCCTTGGCGTAGAAGCCATCCTGGGATTAAAACGGACTGGCAAAACTCTGCAAATCGATCCATGTATTGCCAAAGAATGGAAGGAGTATGAAGTAATCTACCGACATGGCGAGACAAACTTCCACATTCGTGTGGAGAACCCAGATGGCGTCAACCGGGGGGTGAAACAAGTGAAATTAGATGGAAAGCCTCTCCTTCAAAAGGAGGTTCAACTTATAGATGACCACCAAGACCACCAGGTGGTTGTTCTAATGGGTTGATGGATCAATTTATTGAAAGCTGCGGCCGTACTGGCTGGCCGGCTCAATGGATAGAATGAACCAGAATAAGTTTATCAAGAACGTAAAATCCATCCTTTTCCCCTAATTACACCAAAAAGCCGCCAAGCCAACTGGCTTGGCGGCTCGATACAACGAGGGGCCCCGCTTTTGGATGATATCAGGCGGGGCCTTTGTATTCTTTGTGAAAACACACTTAAGCACACGGACATAATGCCTATACGCAATATTATCTTTACTGCAAATATCGGGTTGGCATGCCATCTTTATCTGCAACGATCAATATTGATCAAGTAGCAAGGGTGGGGTTCGAAACCAATGAAACCCTCGCGTTGAAATCCAGTCATCAGGGAGTGTCTAAGTCTGCTAAAAATTATCTGATTCCGCAGTGCGCCAGCCAATCTCGAGAACTGCCGTTTCCCTCAAACAGGGCTTGCAATGCTTCTCCACCAGATATCATCCAGACCGCGAATTGCACGCCTAATGGATCAGTAGTTGTGTCTGGATCTTCGCACAAGCATTCCGCGAAGCTGAGCAGGTCCCCGCTTTCCATATAACCAAAAGAATACTCATCACCTTCCTCTGGAACTTCCGCTTCCGCGTCAATGCACACAACGTAAGGCGACAGTTCCAGGATCTCTCCTGGGGCAACGCTCGCTGATTCTTTTTGAATGACCATCATCGGCTGCAGAGAATCATCCTCGGGGGTGAATATCAATCCGCATGGTATCTCCACTTCAAGGGCCTCACCACTCATATTCCTGACTGCGACCGAAAAGATCTCGCCTATGGTCCCGAGCCCTTCCCCAGTGCCAATGATTTCTTCAACTTTCACATCACCCCGATCGATCAGATCCAATGTTTCCACGTTGTTCGCTGATAAGGCAGGTTCTTCCTCCCCTGGCTTTTTTCCGCTTCCGCACCCTGTTTCGAAAAGGATCATCACAAATATCATGGTGACGATGATAGCTTTACTGATAATTTTCCTCTTCCTTTCCATCAAGCCCGCCTCTTTAGAAAAGTAAAAAATGTTTTCATTTGTAAATATAGCACAGAATCTCTCCTCCTTTTAGGTTTTATCTAAGCACCGGAACGATAAATTAGATCGTAAAATCTCCCTATGGCTAAAACAGGTTATCGGCCAGGTGGCAATTTCAGGCCCAAAACAGCAATATTTAAGCCGAATTCCTAAAGTTGGGAAGGATCGTTGAGATCTGCAACGGTCGCTGATTAATGCAGGAGACGGTGGGATGTGAAACTGCGGATAATTGCAAAAATAATTATAAGCTAGCAACCTATTGAACGGATTATTTTCGTTACTATCAACATCCTGAATTGTTTTCCCGGGAATCGCAGAAACAGATGTTTCCAGGGATAATCATAACTGCACCAGAGTTGCACCGTTTAAGTACCCTGCAAGCTGACCGGGGCGGGGCAAGTTTCTCCCGAGCTGCGCGAGGGAACCACGACAGGCAAAAAACCGGTCTTATTCTCCCGGTCGCGAGCCCTTCACTTCGTTCAGGACAGGCTCCGCGAGCATCCCGTCTCCTCATCCCGGTCGGTCGCACAGCGACAAAACAATCTGCCGGTTTGGCGGCTCGTGCCAAAAAACACATTTAGCATAGGGGTTATTTATTCCCATCGATCAATTTAAAGGACCATCAGTGAAGATGTCTTGGTTATGATCTGTAAAAAATATATGATGAACAGTTCATCGTCCTCTTTTTCTATCCAGTGATCGATCTGCACCAACCTAGCGGCGGAAAACATCCCACTGTTCAATTTCAGCCTGTTAGACAAACATGATAAGTAGCACAGACAAGGGTGTTTTCCCTGACTTTCCTAGCTGCACCCATGATAAATTAATGTATAATCAGTTCGTTCAGATACCGGTGTAACTTTCCCAGTCTCCCATCCGTTAATCGGCTAGACAAACTTAACTATGGAGGATTCGATGCCAAAAAGAGCGTATCAATTCTTAGTCCTGTTCTTGATAGCAATTGGCTTATCTGCTTGCGACCCGACCTGCGATGCGGGTTCTCTGCTGCCACCTGACCTGGTCTCGCCAGACTGGCGGGAGGTAGTTGACGGAAGTGCTGCGGTTCTTGAATGGGATTATCCAGACGCTTGTGATCCAGAAGAGTATGAGATCATCCTTTCGCAGTACCGGGATTATTCTGTGATTGAGCATACCTTGCTGGTCCCGGGAGATACAACAACCTTGACAACGCCAGCCTTAGACAATGCCGAGGAATACTGGTGGCGGGTGCGAGCCAAGGTAGGATCCACTTTTGGGGGATATTCTGGTCAATTACGGTCTTTTTTCACCCTACCCTACTGCTCGGCCGGTGATCTGATCGCTCCCTACCCGCAATTTCCAGTCTCCCACGACATGTATGACAACACCCGGGATTCCTTTGAGTGGTATTGGCCGCTAAACGATTGCATACCTGAAAGTTACCGCATTGAAGTCTCCAGGGATAGCGATTTTATCGATGATGAGTACAACGGCGCGACCGGATCTCCCGGCACTCGCTGGGGATTAGGGTCCGCGCCTCCTCCCGCGACCAAGATGTGGTGGAGGGTATCAGCTTATGCCGACGGCACCTGGGGACCGACAGGAACAGAGCACTTCTTTTATACAGCCCCGGCCTGTGAAGGGACAGATATGGTCGCCCCCACCCTGGTCTCCCCGGCAGACGGGGCAGTGGTCACTGCCGCAGACCAGGTGCTGGAGTGGTCCTGGCCACCTCTCAGCTGCGTCCCGGATGATTACCATGTCCAGGTAGCGGAAGACCCGGCTTTCACGATCCTGTTTGACGATCACATCGGCACTGCAGCCAACTGGACCCTGTACGGACATCAAGACCCCTTTGCGGATTGCCAGACCTACTACTGGCGTGTAGCCATGGTTCACGATGGGATTGATGGCGCTTTCAGCCCTTCCTGGAGCTTTCACGTGGATCTGAATGGGACTTGCAATCTTTCAGCAATTCCAGGAATCGCCGAGGTCAATTTCTTCTGCCGAAAAGGCACCTATGCAGCCTTCGAGCCGCTGTGGACTGTTGAAGCGGGTCAGCGGGTGATGGCTGTCGGACTCAACCCGCAGTCGAATTACGTACTGCTCAACATCCTCGATCAGAACACTAATAAACCATTTATCCCGGAGATCAAGTGCTGGGCTTTCATTGGCTACATCAACCCGGGTTGGCCAGAGAAACCAGAAGGCCATGAATATGACTTTAAAGTTCTGCCGGTCGTTATACCACCCAATCCACCCGATGAGGAAAGCTGCCGGACCGACCTGGGCCGTGAGGAATGCAAAGCAGCCGGGGGGTCGTATCAACTGGTCGGACAAACCACAGGGATATACCAGTGTGTTTGCCCTTGAATGAATCTCCGAAAAGCCTGAATGATTAAGCCAGTCCCGATAAAGGATTGGCTTAATCTGATTCTTCTCAGTCCCTGCGGAGCAGGCCTGAATAATGACCTTGGGCTTGAAACCAGCTGTCAATATAGCGCCACAGTCCATTTCCTGCGCAATCTGCTGGCTAAAATCCCCCGCAAGGACAGGAAACAGGTGGCAGCGGCACCGAAACTGCTCTTTGGCCAAAGCGATCGCGAACTGGCTGGCGCCACCCTGCATCGAGTCGCCGCTGCACTGCAGCCCCGTT
>Ga0209834_10000570_pt1 | contig 22415 bp, 25 predicted proteins | sample Mar14236cmmetaG_FD_184134 | JGI IMG/M metagenome (GOLD analysis project Ga0209834, IMG submission 184134) | Marine hydrothermal vent microbial communities from Guaymas Basin, Gulf of California to study Microbial Dark Matter (Phase II) - Marker... ...
GGGTTATTATGACCTCGTTTTGATCGATCAGCTCGCTTCCAATATTTCCGATTTCTCGCTTTGCCTCTTCACTCAGCTTTATGAATTCTTCAGCCTTTGCCTTAACAAACTCCGGTTCTGGAGTTACCGGCATGAATCTTACCAAATTGTATAGGGATGCCATTGTCGGGTTCACATTGAGAATTCCAACTCCCAGTTCCCTGAGCTTTTCGGTGAGTTCTTCTCCTTCAAACCTCTCTGCGAGCAGTATATAAGCCCTAGCTCCCATTTTCGCGAGGTAGGATGCTCCATGGATTTTTTCTTCACCCATCTCTTTTAGGAGCTCTTCTATTTCTTTGGGGAGCATTGTATCACTCCACTTTTCTCTTTTCTTTAAGCTTTAAAAGATTTTTTCGCTTCTGCAACCCTTTTTAAATTTTTCCGGGAAGACTTATTAATCCTAAGGTTGAGGTTCTAACGGTGGTGTGAATGAAATACAGCGAGCTAAGTGACAGGGTAAAGGGAGTTTACTCGAAGATAAGAATGCTTGATGATTACCACTGGGATATTTATGAAGATAAGATAATTGGCTATCACAGAAAGAGCAGGCTTCCGGTTAGGATAAAACTTGCAGGGAGCAGGGAAGAGGCAGAAAAATTGAGTGGAGAAAAAGAGGAGTACGGAATAGACATTGCAGTCCTCCCCGATAACGGAACTTTCTACATAAAGAACGGCACTTTCATACTCTCGGAGAGGTTCTTAAAGGCCACATTAATGGACATCCATGACCACATAGTCTGGGGTGGATTCAAAGTCCTTGAAAGGGATGGAAAGCTCATTCAAGAAGATTTTTACGAATACTTGGGAGGACTTTTAGTCAGGCACCTCAAAAACAACATGATGAACGGTCAAGACTATGTCTTCTGGCAGTTCTACAAGTGTGAAAAATGCGGAAAATATGTTGATATCGAGAGCGTTCCGGAACATCTTGCCAAACACGGTATCAGTGTTGCAGAAAAAGACAGTGAAAAGTACGAGATCTTTGAGTTGAATTTCCTTGAAGGAAAAGTCTTCAACAAATTTGGAGAGGAAGTTCCCCAAAATCAGTTTGCCCCAGAATCACAGGCTTTTCTGAAAGAGATGCTCGGTGAGCCAAAGGTTCAAGAAGAATAAACCCCTTCCTTTTCTTCTTAACCCAAAAATAAAGTTAAAGGGGGTTATCCTCTGAACTTCGGTCTCATGCTTACAAGCAATGGTAGTGGCCTTGGTTTGTATGGGAACCCCTCTGTCTTTTGCTTTATCTCTTTTATGAGATCCTCAATGTGCATCTCGTATTGTCCGCCTTCTCTCTTTCTGACAGTTATCACTCCCATCCTCTTCTCATTTTCGCCAACGACCACTATGTATGGGACCCATTCTTTCTCTGCTTCTCTTATTTTCTTGTTAAGCCTCTCGTTTCTGTCGTCTACATCCACTCTTATCTTTGCTCCCTCAAGCTTTCCGGCAACGTAAAGGGCATAATCAAGGTACTTATCGCTTACCGGTATTACTCTAACCTGTATCGGGCTGAGCCAGAGAGGATACATGGGCTTCTTGCCCTGCTTCATGAGCTTTGCTTGCTTTTCGAGTATGGCATACATAACCCTTTCAATTGCACCGCTTGGCGAGCAGTGGAGTATTAGCGGATACTTCTCCTCTCCATTCTCGTCGTAGTAGGTTATGCTGAATCTTTGAGCGTTTTCCACGTCTATCTGCACTGTGCTTAAGGCCGCTGCCTTATCGAGGTTATCAACAAAGTTGAACTCAAACTTGAGGATGAAGTAGAAGAACCTCTGCTTCCACATCTCTATGAGAACCGGCTTTCCTATTATCCTTGCAAGTTCTACTATGAAATCCTTATTTTCATTCCAGAAGTCCTCTGTGAATCTTATTGCCACTTCGTAATCCTCTGGTGTTAAGCCTACCCCTCTAAGCACTTCCATGCTTAGTTTGTACTGTTTCTTGAACTCTTCCATTGCCTGCTGCAGATCCTTTGCAACCGTGTGCATATCGGGCATTGTGAATGCCCTAAGCCTCCTTAAACCAGAGAGCTCACCACGCTTTTCTCTTCTAAATGAATATCTCGTGAGCTCGTACATTCTGAGCGGCAGGTGGCGGTAGCTTATTGTTGCATCTTTCTTTATAAGGAATTGACCGAAACATGCGGCAAACCTGAGAAAGAACTTCTTGTCTCCACTTTTTACTACGTACTGTCTAGCAGGGAATCTGTTTAAGTATTTCTCAAGGGCCGGGTGCTCGAAATCATACATAATCGGCGTTTCAACTTCCATTGCACCATATTCGATGACCTTCTCGGTAACATAGTTCTCAAGCAAGGACTTTATGAGCCTTCCCTTTGGATAGTAGCGGAGGTTTCCGGGGTCGCTTCCCTCTTCATAATCCACAAGTTCCTGTTCAAGCATCATCTTAACGTGCGGCGGCTCTTTCTCAGCCACACGGCTCTTGCTGATTTCATAGTTTGCAAATTTTTTGAGGTTTTCATGACCTGAGAAGTCGAACTTGTCGACCTCAATTAGCTCTCCTTCTGGTGTAAGGATATACCAGTAGCTAACAAGCTCTTCCTCTTTTTTAAGGGCTTCTGGTACTTCCTCCCCCTTCTTGGCTTCACCCGGTGTAATTGTTCTTGAAAGCTCTGCCAAAGGATGGCCTTTACAGCTGAGCTTAAACGCCTTGTAGTAGCCAAAGGGTGCTCTCCTAACGTTATAACCCTTTTCTTTGAGCCTCTCTTCAATTTCCTTGAGTATTTTTAGGGCTATATCCGGGGAACCGAGCTCACTGCTTAGGTGGGCAAAGGGATAAACAAAAATGTTCTTCGTTTTCACTTGAGAAGCGACATCCTCTATCTCCTTCACGGCCTTTTCCACAACTTCTTCTGGATTTTGCTCATCTATCTTCTCCACGCTTATAAATGCGGCAAGAACCTCCTCGAGTCTGCCTTTCTTTTGTTCTTCACTTATCTCCTCAGGCTTTTTCAAGGCTTTATCTTTCACCTCATACTCAAGGTAGTCACTGTGTATTAGGAGCATTCTCATTTATATCACCACCTCATTCTATTTGGTAAAACTACATAAAAGTTGCCATTAACCTTTTAATAGCCTTTCCTCAACCATAAACTTAAAAGTTCAGAATAGCTAAGTTTAGTGGTGGTGAGTGAATGGATAAAAAAGAAAAGAAAAGGATAAAAGACGGCGATATAGTTCTTCCTGGGGACTATCTTGGTATTATTGAGGAGTTTCTACCTGGTGAGGGCATAATAGAAGAAAATGGAGAGCTCTATGCGGCAAGAGCAGGGAGGGTTAAGATAAACCCAGAAAAAATCGAAATATCTGTGGAACCGCTAACAGATACTCCACCTCTTCCTCAGCTGGGGGATGTTGTAATAGCGAGGGTTATAGAGGTAAAGCCTCAGGCCGCTATAGTTCAGTTGCTTAAAATTGAAGGTAGAAAGGGATACAGAGAGATAGCAACTTCAAAGCTCGCTGGGATACATATCTCCCAAGTTAGAGATGGGTATGTAGAATCAATGAGCAACGAATTTAAAATTGGGGACATTGTAAGGGCAAGGGTGTTGACGAATGAAAAGAGCCCGATACAGCTCACCACAAAGGGCGCGGACTTGGGAGTGGTCTATGCTCTCTGCTCTTCGTGCAGAGCTCCCTTAGTAAGAAGGGGGAATGTGCTTATATGTCCAAAATGTGGGAGAACAGAGACGAGAAAGCTTTCGACGTGCTATAGGAAGCTGAAGCTGGAGTAAGGTGTAAAAAATGAAAGCCAAGAAGGTTATGGTTATTCACGTTAGAGATGACATTGAAAAGGAAGAACTCATGAAAGAGCTGCAGAAGCTCGAACTTCCAGCCTTCATTTACGTCCACGGCAAGTTAAATTCCCTTAAAATAAACATCCAGGGAACCAAGGACGAGATAAGGGAAGCCATGCAGAAGGTTAGGGACATTCACCAGAGGGTACGCTCTCGTTTATATCCCGACAGGAGGGGGTTCTATCAGTATAACATCGACGATATTTTCAGAGAAGCCGAGACAAGCGTTTCAATCCCAATTCTCCTAAAGACTCTTGAGCTTCTTGGGGAAAAGGTTGAACTTAGGGACAATAGGCTTATAAGCTCCCTTCCATGGAGCGAGATTGTGGAACTAACTAAAAAGCTCGGAAAGGCATTAAGTGACATAGCTTTACAGACCACAAGGCAAATAAGGGAAGTTGTGCTGCCAATAGCGGTGGCATTTGAACTTGATCCGGAGGATGTTCTGGATACTGCTCTTGAACTTGGGGTTGCAGAGTATAAGGAGGATAAATTTAAATATGAACTAATCAAGAATAAGGAGCAAGCCCTGGAGATAATGTTGAAAAAGCTAACGGGTGAGGGAAATGAAGATTGAGGTAATAAAGCGTGAAGAAAACCTGCTTGAATTTTATCTTGTAGGGGAGGATCATACATTTGCCAACCTACTCAATGAAGTGCTTCACGAAAACAAACACGTCAAATTTGCCGCGTACACCATAGAGCATCCGGTTCTTATGGCAAGAAAACCGAAGTTCAGAGTTGTCACGGATGGAAAAATAACCCCCGAACAGGCTCTAGAAGAAGCTGCCCAAAAGATCTTTGATAGAGCAAAGGAAGTCCTTGAGGCTTGGGAGAAGGCTATAGGAAAGTGAACTTCTTTTTTAATTTTGAGAGGGCAGGAAATGGAGTATTCCATGGACTTTAATGATAAGAATCTCTCAAAGTTTGGGGATTCACTCGTTAATTTTATATTTTCCCTCGCTTTAAGCGAGTATCTTGGACATCCTAGTGCTGGGAGAGTGCCTAATGCGTCACTAAGCATTGCACTTGAGAAGGCCAGACTTTTAAGTTATGTCCCCCCAAGAACGGACAAACATGGAAGGGGCGATATTGCTGAGGCTATTTTAGCTTATGCCTGGCTTGAGAGGAAAATAACCATAGAAGAGGCTGTTGAAGTCCTCAGGCAGAACTTTACTCCAGATGTGCTCCATCCTTCGAGAAAGAAAGAAATAATTGGCAATGCCTTTGGAGAGCTTTTAAAGATGGTAAAAGAGAGATTGGAACTTTAAATGCTGGTGAGGAGTTCTATAAGTCCCTTCTTTGATGGAAGCTTTGCGAAAGTGTCTGGATCTTTGATTTTGAGCAACAGCGGCACATCGCCGAAAAGCTTTAACGCTTTTCCAAAGGGGATTTTTCCTTCTCCCGGCATCAGATGAAGGTCTCCGACGCCATATGCCAATGCATCTTCCGGCTCTACCTGTGGGAAAAGCTTTCCAAAATTATCATGAATCATAAGAATTATCGTCTTCTCTGTTCCTAGCTTCACGTCTTCTAGAAATCTGTTTTCGTCCCCTTGAGCGCTTAGAAAGGCATGTCCTAAATCAAGGGCAAAACCCACATTTTCTCTGTTAACGCTTTCAACAACGTAGAGGGTATCCTTAACGCTGTAGGTGTTTTCAAGGGCAATTTTAATCCCGAAGCTCTCAGCCATATCTGCAAGCTGTTGGAGGGCTTCTATCTCAAGGTCGAGCCTTCCAGTGCGGCCACTTTGCATGACCACTATTTTTGAGCCGAGCTTTATTGCGACATCTATTACACCTTTGGCCACTTTAAAGTGTCTGCTGTAGTACACGCTGTCTCTCAGGTTTACCGAAAGGGGCATTCTAATCGTGTAGTTTATTCCAACGCCTTTAAGAGCATTTTCTATTGAGCGCAGGTTCTTTTCTATTACCTGTCCGTTTTTTATTAACCCGAGAGTATGAGGAAATATTTGGACAAAGTCATAATCCTTGATCTTCAGCTCCGCTAAAACGGAAGGCAGACCTTTTCCTTTGTTCACAAAATGGGGATAAACACTTACTCCTATCTCCATGCTTTACACCTTTTCTGCTTTTGTTAGAGATTATGGAAACACCAAATTTAAAAGTTTCCAAAGCTATTTCACTTTAGGTGATTCTGATGGAGAGAGAAATATGGAAGTATCTCAGCTTTATTCTAACGCTCCTCTTAGCCCTGGCAACGGTCGCTGGGGTTCTCCTTTACACTCAAAACACTGAATTACAAAGAGCTCTCCAAGAGAAGAATTTTACAGTGGTTTACAATGAGACAGTAAGGGAAGTAGAGAGTAACGCTACATTAGCCCTCCAGGCGAAAATAGAAGAGCTTCAGAAAGAGATTGAATACCTCAAAAGCCAGATGCGGGCGAATGTTAGTGAGGAACCCAACGTAACTGTGGCGATACTTCCCATTGTGGGTCCAATCGATGAAACCACTTCTCTGGAGGTAATTTCTAAAATCAGAGAGATAAGAAAGAATGAGAACATTAAGGGAGTCGTTTTGTGGATTGAAAGCCCCGGGGGATATGTGGGGCCAGTTATAACCATCTATAAAGAGCTGAAAAAATTATCGTATGAAAAGCCGATAGTTGCATATACTGGGGGTATGGCTGCTTCGGGTGGTTATTTTCTCGCATGTGCTGCGGATAAGATAATTGCCGATCCTCTTGCCCAAGTGGGAAGCATTGGTGTTCTTTATGTTCACTATGACTTGGAGCAAAACTATGCTCAGAATGGTATCAAGGTAAATGTGTTCAAAACGGGTAAATACAAAGACATGGGTGCAGAATGGAGGGGCCTTACTGACGAGGAAAGGGACATGATAAAGAAAACAATAAACACATACTTTGAATACTTCCTTCAGGTTGTTAGCGAGGGAAGAAAGCTTGATATGAACACAACTAGGGAATACGGAGATGGAAGGGTCTGGTTTGCAAGTGAGGTTAAGGGAGTTCTGGTTGATGACACTGGTGACCTTGACTATGCCATAAAAGTCCTTGAGGGTATTATCGGCGTTAAGAGTGCAAACGTTGTGCTTTACGATGCCCAAAAGACGGATTTTGGAATTTATGAGAGCTCCTCACTCTATATGCCTGCTAATTATGTTTCCTCATACATACGGGGGTGAGGCGATGCAGTGTGAGGAGCACCTTGAGGTGTTTGAGAACGGCTTTGAGGATGGAAGATTTAACCTGAGAATTGAATACTATGGAGGGGATGCAAGAAAAGTCCTGCTCTCAATCATTTACGAGCTCTATCAACCTATATACGGCAGTGAGTATGTATACCCCTTTGAATGTGCCAAGGAATTTTGGGGAATTTTTATGGAACCCAGTGAAGTTATCCCGAAAGAAATTCGACTAAGCAAGCCCAAGTTCCTCAACCAGGCTTTGATTGATAGGGCGGAGAACTTACTACGGGAAATAGAAGCTCCAGAAGGCATAAAAAATCTCATCGACATCACCAGCTCAGAAATATACAAGCTGAAAGATGGACTTTTAATCGTTGGGAGAAACTTCTTGCTTGATGAGGCAAGAAAAACTCTATTTGTATTTAACAAACCCCAAGCTAGGGAGTTAATCCTCAAGTATATTGGGAGATGATTTTATGAAGACGGAACATGCTGTCTGGATTGCCGTTTCTCTTATAATTCTTTTCATTGTATGGAAAACTGTGGAGCCCCTTATTACCCCGATAATTTTTGCCTTAACAGTTGCATACATCTTTCATCCCCTCCATGAAAGGCTTGCAAAGAGGCTTGATACCAACAAGTCTGCCATGTTGCTCTCGGCTTTGATGACCCTGCTGTTAATTGGCTTTATATTTGGCATAGTGTTATGGTTTAGAGACGTGACCAGGGCGCTGGTGATTTATATAAACGAGGCGCTTAGCTGGTTTTTGTCCCTGAACCTTCCTCCCGATATAGGGCAATCAGCCGCGATTTTGATTGAAAGGGTTTCAGAAAAGATGAGCGAATACATTCTCAACTATACCTTATCTATACCCAAGCTCCTTCTTCAAGCCATTGTTTTCATAGCAGTTTTTTATGGGATACTGGTGCACTCTAGAGCTTTGTCTGAGGAGCTTTATGCATTACTCCCTGAGGAGAGGAAAGATTTGGGCATAGAGTTAATAGAGAAGGCAAAATATACTCTAAATGCCATTCTGAGAACTTGGCTTATGCTGAGCATCTTTAAAGGCTTTCTGCTAACGCTGGGCTTTTACGTCTTTGGAGTAGCGAACCTTAGCGGGGCCATTGCTGCGGGAATATTCTGCGTTATTCTTGAGCTCTTGCCTGTCATTGGTGGCTGGATAGTTTGGATAGCAGGGGCAATATACCTATTTACTCAGGGCAGTATCTTTGCTGGAATCATGCTCTCAGTATATGGCGCAATTTTAATTTCTCCTGGCCCGGATATTACAATTAGGCCAAAGCTTATTGCAAAAGGTGCAAAAATAAATCCAGCACTGGCGCTGGTGGGAATATTCGGTGGGATAATGGGCTTTGGAATAAAGGGATTAATAATCGGACCAGTGGCTTTGGGTTTGCTTTCAACACTGCTGGAAGAGTGGAAGGAGCAGAAGAGCAGGGATTAAAGGCTTTCCCGCTATTTCTCCTACTACTATTTAGGCTTGTTTTTGCCTTCCTTTGAAATTGTCCATAGGCACCAATGAGACCTTTGAGAGCAGACATCCGAACTATTCCTTTTTGATATTCGAACTTTTATGGAGTTTTAGACTCACCAAATCTTTTTAAGGCAATCTATACATTTCATAACGGAATTAGGTCTGCCTAACGGTGATGCTCATGTATGTGCGCTTAACTCAGATGCGCGAAGGCGAGAGAGGAATTGTCGTGGACATCCACGGGGGGCATAGGGCTAGACAGAGGCTTCTTGGGATGGGAATAGCCCCTGGAACAAAGATTGTCGTGGTCAAATCGGGACGTCCGGGACCGTATATAATCGCTATTGGGAATACTCGCATAGCTCTGGGACAAGGAGTTGCGGAGAAGATCATAGTTAGGAGGGAACTTTAATGGTCTCCTGCTGTAGCGTTGAAAAAGTCCCTGAAGAAAAGAAAGAGAGTTTAAAGGTCATTGCACTGGCTGGTAATCCAAATGTGGGAAAAACTACGATATTCAATGCTTTAACTGGTCTTAGACAGCATGTGGGGAACTGGCCCGGAGTGACGGTTGAAAAGAAAGAGGGCATAATGAAGTACCGCGAGAAGGAGTTTTTGGTGGTAGACCTTCCGGGAACGTATTCTCTTACCGCAAATTCCATAGATGAACTCATTGCAAGGAATTTCATCCTTAGTGGAAATGCCGATGTTGTTGTGGATATAGTTGATGCTTCCTGCCTCATGAGAAACCTCTTTTTGACCATGGAGATTTTTGAGATGGGAGTTAAAAAAGTCGTTATTGCTTTGAATAAGATTGATATCGCAAGAAAAAGGGGAGTTCGCTTTGATGTGAAAAAAATGGAAAAAATCCTCGGGGTTCCAGTGATTCCAACAAATGCCAAGGAAGGTGCGGGAGTGGAAGAATTAAAGAGAGTCATAGCCAACATGGCGGAGGGAAAGATAACAACAAATCCCGTAATCCCTGTATATGAAGAACCAATAGAAAGGGAGATAGAGCACATCTCCAGTCTTTTGAGGGGAACTCCCCTGGAAGAGATGTATAACATCAGATGGCTGGCTATAAAGCTCCTTACCCGGGACCAAGAGGTAATAAAGCTTGTCTTAAACTATCTCGGCCCGGGGAAAATGGACGAAATACTTAAGCATATAAGTGAGCTGGAGGTTCACTACAAGCGTTCCCTTGACATCGTGATAGCAAATCAAAAGTACGAGTTTATAGACAAGCTTATGCATCAATTCGTCATTCACTTTGGAGAAGTTAAAGAAACTTTCAGTGACCAGATTGACAGGGTTCTTACTCATCCGGTTTGTGGGATTTTGGGGCTTTTGGGGGTGTTCTATGTTCTGTTCAAGTTCGTGTTTACCATAGGTACCCCCATGCAGGAGTTTCTGGACAATACTTTTGCATCCTTTGGCGAATTTGTGGCAGGATTTATAGGAAATGAAGCCGTGAGAGGTCTCATTGTTGAGGGGGTTATAGGCGGTGTTGGCTCTGTGTTAAGCTTTTTCCCTCTGGTCTTTTTGCTCTTCATTGCAATGTCAGTTCTTGAAGACAGCGGATATATGGCGAGAGCGGCTGTTGTTATGGAAAGGATAATGAGAAAGTTTGGCCTTCCGGGAAAAAGCTTTATTCCAATGGTGTTGGCCTTTGGATGCAATGTTCCGGCTATAATGGCTACGCGTACCTTGGAAGACGAGAGAGACAGAATACTAACCATGCTGATAAATCCACTCGTGCCATGCAGTGCAAGGATGGTGGTTATAACGTTCTTAGCGGGGGCGTTCTTTAGCGATCATAAGGCCCTTATGGCGGTTAGCATATATGCAATCTCCCTATTCCTTGCCCTGCTTTCGGCTCTAATACTTGGAAAGTTTGTTATCAAAGGAGAAGAGAGCCCATTCGTAATAGAACTCCCGGAGTACTCTCTCCCATCATGGAAAGTCACAGTAGTGCATTCATGGGAAAGAAGCAAAGAATTCTTGAGAAAAGCTGGCACGATAATTCTCCTTGGCTCTGTGGCGATATGGTACCTAAGCAACTACCCCGAACCCATAGGTAGTGGCTTGAGTTACGCAGAAAAACTTGGAAAAGTATTTGAGCCGTTTACAATGCTTATGGGCCTCGACTGGAAGGCTGCTGTAAGTTTGATCTTTGGGATAATAGCCAAAGAGAACGTTATCGCAACATATGGGATAATATATGGGATAGGGGAGAGCGAAGAAGCCCTCATCTCGCTGATGCAAAGTGCCATGACTGGTCTGCAGGCATTTGTCTTGGCTTTGGTAACCACCCTTTATATTCCTTGTATAGCCACCATAGGGGCAATAAGAGCTGAGGGAGGGAATAAGTGGGCTTTGGTAGCCTCCGCTTATAATCTTATGCTTGCAAGTGCAGTTGGTGTATTAGTTTACAACATTGGCCTCTTGCTTGGGTTTTGATGGGTGAAGCGGATGGGAAAGCTCGACGATGTGCTGGAACTTATAAAGGAAGGGGTAAGAACATCCAAAGAGATAGCTGAGAGGCTAGATCTCACGGTGGAGGAAGTGGACGGGATCATAAAAATCCTCGAGAGCCTAGGTTATGTGGAAAAAGTCGAGATGAGCTCTTCATGTCAGAGCTGTCCCCTAAAGAAAATCTGTCCAGGGAGTTGTATTGTTTTTAAAGGTAGCCTGTATGAGCTTAAGAAGAGTGATAAAAAGGGTACATAGCCTGAAAAGCTGTTCATTAGGGGAATATTTAATGCGCGTAAAATATTTAAGGTGATGGTTTAATGTATTATTGGTGATACTATGAAAGCGGTCATTCTTGCCGGTGGTTTTGGAACAAGATTAAGGCCACTCTCTTCAACGAGACCAAAGCCCATGATCCCGGTTCTTGGCAAACCAAATCTCCAGTACATACTTGAAAACCTTGAGAAGATAAAAGAGATCGACGAGGTTATCCTTTCAGTGCACTACATGAGAGGAGAGATTAGGGAGTTTATAGAGGACAAAATGAACGATTATCCAAAGGATATCAGATTTGTCAATGACCCGATGCCCTTAGAAACAGGTGGGGCTCTTAAGAACATTGAAGGGTTTGTAGGCGAGGAGTTCTTGGTTATTTATGGAGACGTCTTCACTAACTTCAACTTTGAGGAGCTTATAAAGGCACACAAAGAAAATGATGGTCTTGTTACAGTAGCCCTTACAAAGGTCTACGACCCGGAGAAATACGGTGTGGTCATTACAGACGAGGAAGGAAAGATAGTTGACTTCGAGGAAAAGCCTCTAAAGCCCAAGAGCAATATAGTAGATGCAGGAATCTATATGGTTAACAAAGAAGTTCTGGAAGAGATACCCAAAGGAAAGGAGACATACTTTGAGAGGGAGATTCTTCCAAGGCTTGTAAGCCAAGGTCAGGTTTATGGTTACATGATGCCGAGGGAGAACTATTGGATTGATCTCGGAACTCCAGAAGACTTCTTCTATGCTCACCAAGTTGTCCTAGATGAAATAGCTAAAAATAACGGATATTACACGGTAAAAGAAGGGGCTGAAGTGCCAGAAGATGTTGAGATACAGGGGCCAGTGTATATCGATAGGGGCGTCAAAATAGGACATGGGGTTAAAATTAAAGCCTACACATACATAGGGCCAAACACGATTATAGAGGACAAAGCATACCTGAAGAGATCAATACTCTTGGGGCACGACATAATAAGGGAGAGAAGTGAGCTTAAGGATTCAATTCTCGGAGAAGGCGTCGTCGTTGGTAAAAACGTCATCATAAAAGAGAATGCAGTAATTGGGGACTATGCAAAGATTTACGACAACCTTGTGATATACGGTGCAAAGGTACTTCCATGGAAGAAAGTTGAGGAGTACGAGGCTTATCTAAAGATAAAACTCGACCCGACCAAAGTAAGGCCGGAACTTACCCCAGAAAGATGTCCCTTAGGACTGCCGGAGTGTATATACTCAAAGTTCAAAGCCATAGCAACGGAGAAGCCACCATGTGACGAGTGTATAGAGAACCAGTGGCTCTTCTGAACTTCTTTATTTTTTAATCCAGTCTTGGATTGTATTCGAATATTATTTTTCCATCTTTGAATACCCTAACTATCCCACTCTCTGAGACCGTTATTGCAATTGCCTTCGTAACTTTTGAGATTCCCGCTGCTGCCAGGTGTCTGCTTCCCAGCCCGGAGGGTATGTTCACGCTCACCCTCTTAAAATCAATGTCTAGGTATCTTCCTGCACATAATACTCTACCGGACTTGCTTATAACGAAAGCCCCATCTAAAAAGGCAAATTCCTTTATGATTTCTTTGCTCCCCTTATCAAAGATATTTATCTTGTATCCCTTAAAGGGGTTTGGCACCATCTGATGGGAGTGTTTCATAACGTTCCTCGTGTCTCCTATTACAAATATCGTCCCTACTGGCTTTCCTTCCCTGCCCTCAAAGCTCAACTCTATAGCAAGTTCAAGGACTTCTTGGAAGACATGTTCAATTTGAGAAAGAAACTCATCTTTAACTTCTACAGTCTTTTTGGCCTTTCTGATGCCTAATGTGGATGGAGTCACATATATGAACGTTTCTCCTTCTTCAATTATCCCCTCGGCAATCATAAAACTTGAGGCCAGATTTACGAGATTCTTGGTTCCCATTGAAAGGGGTAAAGGGAGAGTTTTAAGAGAATAATGTTTATCTGATTCCTTACCGACCAGAAGAACAGGTACATCCACTTTGGGAGGTTTTTTTGGTTCTATACCAATAACAACTAAGGCTTTAGCATCCAAGAGCCTTGTGAGCTCTAGGGCTTTTTTGAGGAGCACTTCGGCATAGTCATTTTCCTTCATCTTTACACCTGAGTGTAAATATGGGCAACTCAACCTTATAAACATTATTTCGAAAAGCAACGTATCTGCTATGGAATTCACACAAAGTATTTTAAGTATCTAAACGTAAAAGTATTCAAAATGGTGAAGAGTTATGAAAATCGTAGTTGCCATTACTGGGGCTAGCGGGGTTGTTTATGGGGTTCGATTGATTGAAGTTCTAAAAGAGCTGGGTCATGAGGTTGTTAGCGTTGCTTCGGAGACAGCTTTGAAGGTTATAAAGCATGAAATAGGGGTTGACTTTAAGCCTGACTTTAAGGAGGATGATCTTTTTGCACCAATAGCTTCCGGCTCCTATATGTTTGATGCTCTCGTCGTGGCCCCATGCTCAATGAAAACACTGAGTGCTATAGCCAACGGGTATGCTGATAACCTCATTACAAGAGCTGCTGATGTTGCTCTAAAAGAACGCAGAAAGGTAGTATTGTTGATAAGGGAGACTCCACTAAACTTGGTACATATCCAAAACATGTTGAAAGTTACACAAGCCGGAGCTATTGTTATGCCAGCTTCTCCAGGATATTATCATAGGCCTAAAAATTTGGACGATATCGTTAATTTTATAATTGGAAAAATTTTAGATATTCTCAGCATACCCCATAATTTGTACAAACGATGGGGTGAGTAAGGTGATATATTTGGACGACTTGGATAGGGCAATTTTAAAGGTGCTTAAGGAAGATGGTAGGGCGACAATTTCTGAGATTAGTGAGAGGTTAGGCAAGCCAGAATCCACCATACACTTCAGAATAAAGAAGCTTATTGAAAAGGGAGTTATAGAGAAGTACACAATAGTCTTAGGCGAAGTTGCAAGACCAAAGGAGGTTGCTTTCATAGTCTTAGGGATAGAAAAGCCCGTAATAGAGGATTTCTTGGGAAGGTACCTTGAATATGTGTCAAAAAACCTTGCAATGCTTCCTAATGTCCTTCTGGTAGCAAAAACAGAGGACGATAAGATAGTTGCCCTCGTTGGTGCAGAAACAAAAAAGGAGTTAAGTGCGTTCATCGAGGAGAATATAAAAAGCGTACCAAGTGTGCGGGAAATTGTGGTTTATCCAATAGCGGAGTTCAAGAAGGGAGAGGATATTAAAGGACTACTCCCGGAGGTTTAATATGGAGGTCGAAGTGAAGTTCAAAGTTCTCTTTGACGAGGTAAAGGAAAAGATAGAGAGACTTGGAGCCGAGCTCGTTAGGGAAGAAGTTCAGGAAGACCTCTACTTTGCCCTACCTTTGCCTGACCTTCTCCGCATTAGGCGTATTGTAAATACAGGCGAAGTGATTCTGGGATACAAGGAGATCAAAGACAAAAGAAATGAGGAATTTGATGAGATAGAGGTTAAGGTAGAGGACTTTGATAAAACCAGGGAAATCCTAAAGCGTTTAGGATTTAAAGAAGATATATGGGTTAAGAAGTATCGATACGTTTACAGGCTTGGAAACGTTACTTTTGAGCTAAACCGAGTTGAGGGGCTTGGGGATTTTCTGGACATCGAGGTCATAAGTGAGGATGTGGAGGAAGCAAAAAGAGAAATATGGGAAGTTGCGAAGAAACTTGGCCTGAAAGAGGAGAATGTGGAGCCCAGGCTTTATCAAGAGCTTATAAAGGACGCTTCCGGAGATGGTAAAAAATAAAAATCTGAAGCTCACCTAGCGGTGGCAACTATCTTTATGATATCGTTGAACTGGAGCTCATAATCTTCCCCGACCCTTCTGTGAGTTTTGGCATTGATGGCATATAGAAAGGTTCTTCCCAAATCAGTATGCACTTTAAATGCAAGGTTCCTTGGTGTAGAGCCCTTTTTCATCAGGAATACATGGGGTAGAACATTTCCAAATTGATCCGTTAGCTTGTGCTCATCTTCTACTGGATATACGGGAATTAACTGGAGAAGGTCAAAAACTGCCTTGTTTATTACCTCTTGAACCCCGGTGGAACCAAATCTGTTGAGCACTTTTTCTCTAATGAGCTCTAATCCATGTTTCTGCTTTTCATTCAAAGGTTTTAAGACCCTAAAATCCCCTGAGCCCGGAATGTAATCGATATATCCAGCTTTTGCGGCTTTTCTAAGTGTTAGTTCAGCTACTGCTGATGTGGGCACTACTATGTACCCTCTTTTCTCCCCCTCCCGAATTAAGCGTTTTATCTCTTCCTCGTCTGCTGCATCAGCTTTGTTTGCGGCTATTATTATGGGCTTGTTTATTTTCCTGAGCTCTCGCACAAAGTTAAACAGCTCTTCCTCGCTCCATTTTGTTGGATCGTCACTTAGGTTTACTCTATGCATGGCATCAAGTACATCATCCTCACTAACACCAATTCCGGTAAGCTGGTCAGCTATTGCCTTGGAAAGCTTTAGACCCTGCATTTTTATTCTCTTGGCAAATTTCTCCCAGTTTTTTCTTAAAATTCCATACACCCAGTAGTCTATTTCCATTTCCAGAAATTCTATATCCTTGACTGGATCATGATAATCCGTTGGCTGTCCTTCAGCGTCTGTTCTCCCAGTTGCATCGACTACGTGTATTAAAGCAGATGCCATCCTTAAATCGTCCAGGAATTTGTTTCCCAAGCCTCTTCCTTCATGGGCTCCAGGAACTAATCCAGCAACGTCTATCATCTTTATTGGAATGAGGGCAATTCCATTTTTGTACTGGTAATTCTGTGGGTTTGGCTTACACTTAAGTTCTTTACAAGGATGTTCTGCGGTTGCATAGCTAACCCCTATGTTTGCTTCTATTGTGGTGAATGGATAATTAGCTATCTGCACATCTACGAGGGTTGCGGCAGCAAAGAATGTGGATTTTCCCACGTTTGGTTTTCCTACAACTCCAATTTCCATGCTATCACCTCAAAATATTGTAAATTCCCCTCTTTTCATGATGATTTCTCCGTCGATCTCTACCGTAGGGTGCCAAATCAGACAGTCATAATGGTTCAGAGCTGGAGCATCGTTGTCGTAATTTGCCCCTATGGCTATATGAATAGTTTTCCTGATCTTCTCGTCTTCCAGTAGTTTTCCTGACATCTGGGCTTTGGGGTTAAGCCCTATGCCCAGCTCTCCAAGATGCCAAGAGTTCTTTGCGTATTCTTCCTTTTCAATCTTAACTGCCATTTTTTCGGCTTTTCTTATGGCTTCTTCGAGTTTCTTAGCCTCTTCTCCCCCCACAATCTTTGTGACAAACCCATTCTCCACATAAACCTTGACCGGGTCTTTTGGGATAATGCTCTCTCCTCCAAGGCCTAAAGTTCCGTCAAAAACGATTACACCTTCACTTTTCCCGATTGCTGGGGATATGAACACTTCCCCCGCAGGAAGATTTCCTCCTCTTCCCGGCTTTCTGAAGTCCCCATCGTCTTTTAGAGGCTTTCTACCTTCAATGCTTATCCGCAGGTCTGTTCCTTTTTCGCTTGTTATGTGAACCTCTTTCCCCTTTTCCAGAAGTTCTGCAAGTATTTTTGCCTCTTCTCTAAGCTTTTCATAATCTATAGGAACGCTGCGCAGATACATCTCTTTGGTTATCCCCGGGCTCCAGAAAGCCCTTATTCTTTTGTCCCCCCTCAACAGCTTCTCAAAAATATGGGTATATTTTTTGTTATCTCTGCCCAAATATCCAATGTTGATGCCGTGAGGATCTTTTCCAAGCTTTTTTTCACTTATTGATATCACAATATCCGGCTCTGATTTTATGGCCTCTATAACGGCTCTCTCTGCGTAGTCTAAAGTCCCCTTTACACCCTGCACTATTACGGCTGGCTTTGCCTTGAACTCCCTAGCAGCTTCAAAGAGGCTCAAGGAGATCTCAAGGACTTCGCCGGGATTCGTTACTATTAAAATTTCTTCTCCTTCCTCAATCCCCAAGACATGTTCCATAACCGCTCTTGATACATCGATTAGCTTCATCTTTTCACCCCCCACTCTTTTCTGCTTAATCCCTTAATTAGACTTATGCTCAAGAAGGGAAAGAGTTATAAAGCAAGCTTCCCGTTATCACTGTGAACCCTATCTTTGATTGTTTAGGAGGGAAGAAAAATGGCGGAAAGACCACTTGATGTTATACACAAGTCACTTGATAAGGAAGTTTTGGTGATCCTCAAGAGAGGAGCCGAGTTTAGAGGAAGACTTATCGGTTACGATATCCACCTGAATGTCGTTTTGGCTGATGCCCAGCTTATTGAAGATGGCGAGCCAAAGAAGAATTATGGCAAAATTGTTATCAGAGGAGACAATGTGTTGGCCATCTCTCCGGTTGAGATAGAATGAGTGAGAGGTGAGGCTTCGTGGGAAGTGGAACAGCTCCTCATGGAAAAAGAAACAGGACTCCCACTCACATAAAGTGCAGAAGGTGTGGAAGAAAGTCCTTCAACGTTAGAAAAGGTTATTGTGCAGCCTGTGGCTTTGGAAGAAGCAGAAGACTAAGGAAGTACAGCTGGAGCCACAAGTGGAAGAAAGCAAAAAACGTCCTCTGATTTTCTTTATTTTTGGAGATAAATTATAAAAGCATTGCATTCTTATCCTTTCTCATGAGTGCAAAGGAGGATATTTTAAAGTATCTTGGGGAAAAATCCCATGAAGGGGCACTTCAAAGTGAGCTTTACGAGCTTGGTTATTCCAGATCTACAATAGCTGAGGCCATCGAAAGCTTGGAATCTGAAAAAAGGATTGTGAGGAGAGAAGTAGGGAAAAAAGCATACAGGATATGGCTTGTTGAAGAAGCCCCGTTTCCCATTAAGGGACTTCTCAGACTTGGAGTATTAAAGGCCGTTGAATATCCTCACGCCCTTTTGACGGCCAGGGATTTTGAAAAAAAGCACGATGTTAGGGTAATCGTTTATAACAGTGCCTTGGAGCTTACGAATGCCTTGGCATTGGGCAAAGTCGATCTGGCGTGTTCTCCCCTTGTGACCCAGGTGCTCTTCGGACTTTTGACCAAGAATTTAAAAATTGCCGCTGGATGCGGGTTTGGAGGAAGTGGGCTTGCGGTTAGAGGGGAACTCAGAGAGGGGATGACCATAGGCTCATCGGAACTTTCCACAATGGAAACAATGTTAAAGCTCTTTTTAGAAAAGCACCACCTTATTGGCAAAGTTAAGGTGGTTTACTTTAAGAGGCCAGAAGAGATGGTGAAATCATTTTTAGAAGGAGAAATCGATGCCCTGAGCATATGGGAGCCCTATTTAAGCAAACTGGAAAAGAAAGGGTTTGGGACATATAGGTATACGGAAATTTTTGGCTTATATCCTTGCTGTACTTTGGGAGTAAACCGAGAGTTTCTAAAAATCAATGACGAGTTGTTCAGAGAGTTTATGGAACTCTATAGGGAAAATACCAGAAGACTGAAAGAAAGAAAAGAGGAATCTTTGGAGATCATGGCCAACATCTTTGGATTTAGCGAAGAGCAGATAAAAGATGGATTGAGGGGGTTTGTTTTCGATTACAGGTTAAGCAAAGAGCAGGTTGAAGCAGCTCTGGAGCGTTTTGGTCTTAAGGTCTTCAATCTTGATTCCCTAATGTTATAATGTTGTAGGGATAAGTAGTGAGGGGGTCTGTCCGTCGTGAGGGTTTGTGAGTCTTTATACCCTCATGACGGACTTGGGTTTCACCAGCCTCAACTCCCCTCCGGGTTCATTGGGGAGTAAATCATCGGCCTCAACCCCGCTCAGGGGAACCCCAACTCCCCGCATCCAGCAGTCCTTTTAAACTGTCCCCTTTCGGGTCTCTACGGTCTCACTGACAACACCCACATTCGGGGACAACTTAACCAGAAGAATACCCACATGCCTACTTAAAAAACCTTGCGGGCACAAAGAATAACAAACACACAAAAAGAAGAACAGTTTAAGTAGGCGTTGAGCAAAACTTATAGGGTTCTGGCAGTTCCAGAAGAATTTACTCTATATGATTTAGCAGAAGCCATTGTGGACAGTTTCGGCTTTGATTTTGATCATGCTTTCGGTTTTTATAACAACATAAAGAGATGGACAGAGTCGACAGAAGGATACGAGCTATTTGCTGACATAGGAGAGGAGAGCAAATTTAGGGGTGTAAAGCGAACGAAGATAAACCAAGTTTTCAATAAAATCAAAAAGAAGATGCTGTTTCTCTTTGATTATGGCGATGAATGGCACTTTATCGTTGAGCTCAAAGGAATAAAACCACCTGAAGAGAACGTGGAGTATCCATTGGTTGTGAAGTCTGTTGGGGAAGCTCCTCTACAATATGAGGAAATGGAAGAGAAGAATGAATAAAAATATCGCTGAATGGCTTCGGAAGTTGATATCATAATTGCCCCGACAGTTTCTTCTCTTTTAGCAAAAGATTTTTAACTCCTTGTGCTCCTTTTTATTCTGGTTCTAATCGTTAAGACAACAATCTAAGTGAGCACCATGAACGGTGAATTGAGAAAAAAGCTGTGGTCGCTAGCATGGCCGGCTATATTAGCCAATATAGGCCAAACGTTAGTGAACTTAGTGGATATGATAATGGTAGGCCAGCTTGGATCCCTTGCTATAGCAAGCGTCGGTCTCGGCGGACAGTTCTCTTGGTTTATGATGCCCCTCATGTTTGCAATCTCCACAGGAACCCTTGCATTGGTGGCTAGATTTGTAGGGGCTAAGGACATCGAGACGGCTGAAAAGGTGCTTGAGCAGAGCATATACCTGGCTTTTATAATGAGCATTCCGGTGATGCTGTTCGGGCTCTTTTTTGGAGATGACGCGTTAAGAATAATGGGAGCTAGTGAAGACGTTGTGAGACTTGGATACTCTTATATTCGTGTCTTCTTCCTGTTTTATCCTGTGAATTTCATGGCATTTGCCGCTTTCAGTGCCCTTAGGGGTGCAGGAGATACAAAAACTCCAATGAAGCTAACGCTCCTTACAAACGGCGCAAATGTTTTATTGAACTATGGTTTAATTTTTGGGCACTTTGGTCTTCCAAGGCTTGAGGTGGTTGGGGCGGCATTGGCTTCAGGCTTGTCAATCTTCCTCGCTTTTATCGTGGGGTTAGTTCTCTTCTTAAGGGGCTCCCTTGTTCTGAAGCTTAGACTGTCGTTTAAACCCGAATTCGAAACCATAAAGAGAATTCTGAGGATAGGAATTCCTGCAACCATTGAGAGGGCTATATTCAGCTTTTACAACTTTCTCTACATAAGCATTGTCACGAGATTCGGAACGATAGCTCTGGCGGCTCATCAAGTCGGTCTTAGAGTGGAGAGCATTGCATATATGCCGGCTTTTGGGTTTAACGTTGCCGCATCAGCTCTGGTTGGACAGAGCCTTGGGGAAGGGAATCCCGAGAAAGCCGAAAAGGTAGTTCATGAGGCCCTAAAAATGGTCTCCGTATTCATGGGGGTTATGGCGATAATTTTGGTGGTTTTTCCCAAATACCTTGTTATGCCATTTGTCACAAAAAGTGATCCTAACTATGCTGAGGTTCTAAGACTTGCAAGCATATACCTCATAATCGTCGGCATAAGTGAAGTTCCCCTTGGATGGACTTTTGTCCTCAGTGGCGCCCTTAGGGGTGCTGGAGATACAAAGAGTCCAATGTATGTAACTGCCATAAGTAAACTCCTCTTCAGAATAATACCCTCCTACATTCTCGGCTTTGGAATTTCCTTCTGGATAATCCACATTAAGGGAATGGGGGTTATTGCGGCATGGCTTGCAATGACGTTGGAAACTTTTACAACGGCAATTTTCTTCTGGTGGATATTTAAGAGGGGGAAATGGAAATACATAGAGGTGTAGCTATTGGAGAGCCTTTAAGGCTTTTAGCACCTCTTCAAAAGGAGCATCGGTTTTTATTGCCGTTGGAGAAAAATGCGTTCTGCTAACATGATATCCTTTTTCCTGAAGTAGTGCGGCTATATCTGAAAGCTTTCTTACCTCAAGCGAATTCCTTCTTGCCAAAGCATGGACATCGTAGAAAAACGGCACGTCGAGCTCTTTAACAATCACATCCAGGAATTTGGCAACTTTTTTCTTTTCTGCCAGCTCGGTTTTATCTTCCTCATTCATTTTTTCCACAATTTTCTGGCTTTTAAGAGGGCCAAGCCACAGGGGTCCGAAGGCATTCGCTCTGCTCGGAAGAAAATTCCTTTCAACTTCAAACTTTCCCGTCTTTGAATCGAAGTAAAGATATCCAAGATTTTTAAGGGCCTTGTCTCCTTCTTTTGCACCATCTTTTAATCTCAAGAATGCCCTGAAGTAGTGATCTTTATAGTAGGCAAAGAGCACTTCGATGCCGAGATCGTATTTTGCCGCATACCTGACGGCAGTTCCAATTAAAATCCTCAGACCGCTTTCGTGGCATAGCTCCCATCTTATAGGCCTCGCATTGTATTTCCGCATACATGCCTTGGGATGGGCTCCGCAGAGGGGAGCAGTGTCTGTTGCTGTTACTGCTAGAATTCCATTTCTCTTTACACTCCTTAGTGAAGAATCGAGAAACTCCATCGGAGAGCCAAAAGGATCAAGATCAACAAAATCAAAATACCTGAACTTTTCGTTCATTAGAAGATTTGCATCTTTATTCATGGCTATCAATATTTTTTTACCCTTTAGGATTGCAGATCTCTCATCAACTTCCAGATTTCCTTTAAAATTAAGCTTTAAATTCTCAATTATCAGTTTAAAAGCCTCGGGATTTATATCGTTGAACCAGATTTCCTCGGCTTCGGTTTCTAAGGCGTATCTTATCCCCCTAATCCCCGTGGCGGATAAAGCGTCTAGAACCTTTTTCGCTTTTATAACCTTCAATAGGAGAACGCTCAAATCCCTGTTCAATCCCATGGCGGGATTGTAGAAGACGGGAGCATCATAAATACGCTCTGCCTTAGGTATAAAAATTTCAGCTTTTCCTTCTCTGAGTTTGGTTAACTCCATCAAATTGCCTCCAAAAAAGAAGAAAGGAAGCTCACTTTATTTCAACGTAGTCTCCTAAGGCTTGGCCGGGTAAGGGTCTCTCGAACCTTACCTTCACTTCTCCTCTTGTTC
>Ga0209834_10000572_pt1 | contig 22383 bp, 28 predicted proteins | sample Mar14236cmmetaG_FD_184134 | JGI IMG/M metagenome (GOLD analysis project Ga0209834, IMG submission 184134) | Marine hydrothermal vent microbial communities from Guaymas Basin, Gulf of California to study Microbial Dark Matter (Phase II) - Marker... ...
CGCGTGATGTTCTACGCGTTTTCCCTTTCAGAATGTCTCACAAAACTGTCGATAATATTCGCAATCTCAAAGCGATTCTTGTTTTCCACTGATATCACAAAGTGGGAGTTTTCTGAAAAATTATCGTGAAGTTGTACGAAGAGATCTAAAAGCTGCTTCCTTTTTGAACCCCGTACTTTTTGCGTTATAACGGTACACCTACTTCGTGGAACCTTTATGTAAATCACAGTACCATTGAACAATTCTTTACTGGCCACGAACCCCATGGTCGCAATAATGTAGCCTTCAATTCTTAGTAACCTTTTAAGTATCATTTTTTCATACTTTTGAACCATTTGTGGACCATTGTTTCTGAGAATCTCATAGTAAGAAGAATGAAACTCCATTCCAAACAACTCATCGATATCGACAGTCGGATATCCAAAATCATCTGAAAGAATCTTAAGAATAGAACTCTTTCCACTTCCTGGAAGCCCCACAAGATAGTAACTTCTTTTTATTCTCACCACTCTATCCCTTCAATACTTTCACGCTCACAGTTCTTGACCTTGGTCCATCAAATTCACAGAAGAAGATACCCTGCCAAGTACCCAAGAAAAGTCTTCTTCGAACCACTGGTATCAAAACACTCGATCCAAACAGAGAAGCCTTAATGTGAGCATGTGCATTTCCTTCCAAGTGCTTGTAGTCCCAGTTTTCTGGTACAAGCCTGGTTGCTGCACTCAAAATATCCTCTTTTACGCTGGGATCAGCGTTCTCATTTATTGTGACAGCCGCCGTCGTATGCGGTACAAACACACAACACAAACCATCCTCTACACCGCTCTCGTCAACAATTCTCTGTACAGATTCTGTTATGTCTAACATTTCCTCTTTTCGCGATGTCCTTAAAGCAAAACTTTTCAAGGCTCTGCCTCCCTTACTCAAAAAGAACGTTAGTTATTATAACTATATAGCCATTGTGCTCCTCAAACTCAACTTTCACACGCTCTTTTTCTACCTTGAATGCATCACTTACCCAAGTAACAATTCTCTGACGTATCTTCTCAGAATTTTCCTCGAATTCTGCCTTAGAAACAATCTCTGTCACAGCGACAGAACGCCGACGTTCCAGTATCGACTCAAGCCTTTTGCACGCAGTTTCTCTGCTCTTTTCCCTTTTCTTCTTTCTTCTGAAAAATCCGAACCACATCCGCCTCATCCCCTCTTCTTACCGAGGAGTTTTTTTATTAAGGCCATAATACCAGTTTTTGAGCTTCGAAACAGATCTTCATCGATCGATACTTCCTCACCTTTCAATCTTCGAGCTATGTTTTCGAAAACTTTTGAAACGTCCACACTACCGTTGAGGACCACAGGTAATCCCTTATTGGTTGCTATTATCACATCTTCAGAATCAGGCACGACACCAATTATCTCTAAAGCCAGAGTAGATTGAACATCTTCTCGAGTAAGCATGTCTCCAGCTTTTACCATCTTCACTTTAAACCTGTTCAAAACAACTTTCATAGATTTTTCGGCAAATCCGAAATTTTCTAAAAGACCGATGACTCTGTCGGCGTCTGATATCGCTGGAACTTCCGGAGTCGTAACAATAAGCACACTATCCGCAGAGGCAACAGCATTTCTAAACCCTCTTTCTATACCGGCGGGAGAATCAATAAGCACATAATCGAATTTGGGGTAAAGTTCCTTCACTATCGCTTTCATATCTTCGGGGGATATCATCTCTTTTGTGGCTATCTGAGAAGCAGCCAGAAGATAGAGATTTCTCAGTTGTTTATGACGAACCAAAGCTTCGTGAGCGTTTACCTTACCATTCACCACATCAAGCAAAGTGTACACCACTCGATTCTCAAGCCCCAAAACAACATCGAGATTTTTAAGTCCTATATCTGCATCTATAACACATACCTTTTCGCCAAACTTAGCGAGAGTACATCCTAAATTCGCTGTTATAGTGGTTTTCCCAACACCACCCTTTCCAGATGTTACGACAAACACTTTTGCCACGTGGACATCACCTCACAAACCCCAAACGTAGAAACAAAAATCACGATCTCCTTAGATTCTATCATAATGAGATCAATTCAAATTTAACACAACATATTGGGTGGTAGATAACTATATACTATATGTTGTGTGGGTGGTAGATAACTCTCAAAAAGCGCATGTATAGAGAATTATTTGGTGGTAGAAAACTCATATCGACCTTCTGAACTGCGTTTCAGATATTCCAGATCTATTTTATCTGATTTCTTTTCACAAAGAGAAGAGCTCCTAAACGGCTTCTGATAAGGGATAAAAGTTTTCTACCACCTTAAAACTCACTCATAAAGCAGCTTTTAAAAGTTATCTACCACTTTTCTACCACTTTTCTACCACCTTATTAAACCCATGGAAGTCGCATCAGAAAACCCTTTCACGAGTTATCTACCACTTTTCTACCACTCTACTACTACTACTATATAATGTTAATATATTGATTTAGTAGGAGGGAAGAATATGTTGGTAAAGAATTGGGTTAACAAAGATTATCCATGTGTAAACAGTACCGATGATGTAAAAACCGTTCTTAACGAGATGCGAAAGCATCGATCAAACTATGCCCTTGTAAAGGACAACGATGGTAAATTTGCAGGTTTTGTATACAAAAGCACGATTGCGAATCTGCGCTTGGATGAAAGAATAAGCGAGTTCGTGGTGTTTCCCGATTTTTATGTGCATTTAAATAGTCACGTTGAGGAAGCAGCACTGACCTTTTTGGAAACGCATGAACCGTGCCTTGCAGTTGTCACAGAAAATTTGGACATAGAAGGCATAGTAACTCTTCAGGAGATACTGGAAGCCTTTATAGAGCTGACAGCAATGGATGAAGCGGGTACGAGGATATTCCTAAAACTTCCAGATATACCAGGACAGCTGAAAGAATTAATAGACATTCTTGCTGCAAGTAAGATGAACATTCTGTCCATAACAACGTTGAAGGAAGATGGCTATCGAAAAATCTCGGTTAAAGTCGATATGACAGATACTGAAGAGATTGCCAAGATACTGCAAGCAAACGAGATAACTTACGACCACATCGCACGGGAGGAAGGCTTTTGATGCAAGTTTTCTTGGGATTAGTTCAGGGATTAACGGAGTTTCTTCCAGTATCGAGTTCTGGACACATTGTTTTGCTCGGTGAACTTTTGAAAGTTAGGACAGACGTTGATCTTGTTGTCTTTCTGCATTTAGGGACATTGGTTGCTGTAACTGTTTTTGCTCTGAAGGGAATAAAGATTGCATTTTCTTCTTTCAGATTCTTTCTTGCGGTCATAATTTCTACACTTCCAGCCGTTTTCTTTGGATTGCTGTTTGAAGATTTCATTGATAAAACGTTCAGCTCTATTGAGTATTTGCCTATCTTCTTTTGTGTAACGAGCGTTCTTCTTATAACCTCGGATATGAAAGATGGGAAGAAAGACTTGAGAATGATGAGCTTTTCTGATGCTTTGATCATTGGTCTTTTCCAGGCTTCTGCTATTTTCCCAGGTATATCCAGAAGTGGAGCTACACTGGCGGGTGCTATTTTACTTGGTTACGATCCAGAAAGCTCTTTGGTTTATTCTTTTCTCTTGGCTATACCCGTGATAGGGGGAGCTACATTGCTGAAATGGAATGGTTCATCTTCACATTCCCCTCTCGTTTTCACTGTGGCTTTCGCTGCGGGATTGTTGGCTCTCATGATACTGAAAAAGCTAACGATAAATAGAAAGCTGAGATTTTTCTCAGTGTACTGTTTAATAATGGCAAGTGTTGCCCATTTTGTGCAAAATTGAAAGGAGACGAGAGATGAAACTTGAAGTTCTGGTGCCCGGTGGGACATTTAGATCGCCTCCCTATGTGATGGCTCCTTATGCAAGTATCTGTGTTCTGAGAAACTCTGAACACATTGTGCTGATAGAACCCGGAGGATTACCATCGTGGGAAGCTTTGGAGCGAGCACTTGATGAACGGAAAATACATCCTGCAGACATCACCGATATAATCCTTTCCCATGTTCACATGGATCACGTGTTCTGCAGTATTTTCTTTGACAGGGCAACTGTTTATGTTCACGAAAGATACGCTGAGAAGAACTATTCTTCTTTTGGGTCTATAGCTGGGAAGTTCTATGAAATGGTTCTGTCGAGTTGGAAGCGGATTTGCGCTCTCAAAGGTGGGGAACTTTTGTTCAATTGTGTAAAGGTTATTCACACTCCCTGGCACTCCTCAGAGCATTTGTCTTTTGTTGTTGATACTGAGAATATGGGAAAGGTTTTCATGCCTGGGGATATATGTCTTTCAAAAATACACTTTTTTGAGATGATTAAGGGCTACAGAAATGATGAAGCGTCACAATTTGTGCGCACTACCGCTAAAGCGTGTGATTACATAGTTTTCAGCCACGATGACGTGATGAAACTCTAAATGATATACTGTTTAAAAAGGGGGAAGTTCCTTTGCTTATAGATGATTTTATACTGTACAGAAGGAAATTGAACGAAATCATAGACAAACATGGAAATACGCAGACAAAGAGATTCATGAACTTGGACAGTGAGGTTTACAAAGATGGTGCGATTGATTCAAGGACCAAAGAGATGATGGGACTGGTTGCCTCTATGGTTTTGAGATGCAATGACTGCATAAATTACCACATGATTCGCTGTTTCCAAATGGGTGTTAAGGATGAGGAGTTTTTCGAGCTTTTCAACGTGGCTCTTGTAGTTGGAGGATCGATAGTTATTCCTCACATGAGAAAAGCTGTAGATGTTCTTCAGGAACTCAGAGAGAAGGAGAGAAATGGCGAAACTATTTCTTTTTGATGGCACGGGGCTCATGTACAGAGCCTATTTTGCCCTCGATAGATCATTGAGCACATCAAAAGGTATCCCCACAAATGCGGTCTACGGAGTCATGAAAATGCTGATAAAGTTTCTCAAGGAAAACGTTTCAAACGATGATTATGTTGCTTTTGTCGTGGATGTTAAGACGACAACATACAGGCACGAAATTTTGGAAACATACAAAGCTAAGCGACCACCGACTCCAGATACACTTATTGAACAAATTCCGTATGTGAAAGAAGCCGTCCGCGCTCTTGGGGTTAGAGTTTTAGAATATGAGAATTGTGAAGCAGATGATGTGATAGCTACGCTTGCTGTTAAGGGGAAAGATATTTTTGATGAAATCTATATAGTTACTGGCGATAAAGACATGCTTCAACTTGTTAATGAAAAAACGAAGGTCTGGAGAACGACGCGCGGCATAACAGAGTTGGAGCTGTATGACAAAAAGAGGATTTTTGAAAAGTATGGACTTGAGCCTTCACAAATCGTTGACTTACTTGCACTGGCAGGGGATAGCTCTGACAATGTGCCTGGAGTAAAGGGAATAGGATTAAAGAGAGGTACTGAGTTAGTAAAGACTTATGGTTCTGTCGAAAACATCTACAAGAACGTTTCTCCATCAACAAAGCTTGGCAAGCTTCTCATTGAGAGTAAAGAAGAGGCGTTTAAGAGCAAAAAAGTAGTAACTCTTATGAAGAATCTGGATTTGGGATTGCAGTGGGAAGATCTCAAATATTCGGGATACACAAGGGATGAATTGCTTAATTTTCTGAAAAAAATGGAGTTCTCAAGCATCATGAAAGAGCTCAACATTTATGAAAGACATTGCGATGATGCAAAGTACATAACTGTGAAAACACTCGAGGAATATGACAAACTCATTGAAGATATGAGTAAGAGTCAATTCTTTGTGATAGACCTTGAAACAGACTCGCTTTGTCCTTTTGACGCACAAATTGTGGGATTTTCAGTATCATTACCAGATCAGAGAACCTTTTATGTGCCTTTGAATCACAAGGAAGGTCCAAACCTCGATGAAAGAGCTGTTATGAAAAGGCTGAGGAAGGTCATTGAGAATCAATCTGCGAGGATTGTTGGTCAGAACTTGAAGTACGATTACAGTGTTATGAAAGTAAAAGGGCTGAACCCAGTGGAGCCGAGCTTTGATACGATGATAGCCGCGTATCTTCTTAATCCAGATGGCAAGAAGTTTAGTCTTGATGTCTTATCCCTCAAGTTTTTAGGATATAAAATGATGTCTTACGATGATCTTGTTAAAGATGCGTCTCCACTTTTCAGTTCCGCGACATTTAGAGATGTTTCGGTGCGAGAAGCTACGAAGTATTCGGCCGAAGATGCTGACATTACGAGAAAATTGTACATGATTCTGAATAAGAAACTTCATGAGAACAATTTGCTTTACGTTTTTGAAAATCTCGAAATGCCTTTGATACCTGTATTAGTCGAGCTTGAACTCAATGGAGTTTACTTTGACGTGCAGTATTTGAAAGAGCTCTCAAGATCCTACGAAGAAAAAATGAACCACCTCGCTGCGGAAATTTACAAACATGCGGGAAAAAGGTTCAACATAAATTCTCCTAAGCAGGTTGCTGCGATCCTGTTTGAGGAAATTGGTATCATTTCTGCAAAAAAGACGCCCAAAGGGGATTTTTCTACAAGAGCAGAAGTTTTGGAAGATTTGGTGAATGAACATCCAATAGTTCCTCTCATTCTGGAATACCGCAAGTATCAAAAGCTGAAATCTACATACATAGATGTGCTTCCTCGACTTGTACATCCCAAGACGGGAAGAATCCACACCTCGTTTCATCAGACTGGAACTTCTACTGGGAGACTCAGTAGTAGTAACCCAAACATGCAAAATCTCCCCAGCAAGAATGAAGAAGGCCGAGAGATAAGAAAGGCAGTGGTTCCTCAGAAAAGTGACTGGTGTATTCTGAGCGCTGATTACTCTCAAATCGAATTAAGAGTGCTTGCTCACTTGAGCCAGGATGAGACTCTTGTGGAGGCTTTCAAGCAAGACGAAGATATACATGTTCTAACAGCTTCGAGGATTTTCGGCACTTCACCCGAAAGAATTACACCTGACATGAGATCGGTAGGGAAAATGGTCAATTTCTCGGTTATATATGGTGTTTCGGCTTTTGGACTTTCGCGGCGCCTTGGCATCACCCATAATGAGGCTCGAAAATTTATTGAAGAGTACTTCCAGTTGTATCCAGGTGTGAAGAGGTTCTTGTCCAAAGTGGCTGCCTCTGCGAAAACGACAGGGTATGTTCGCACACTTTTTGGTAGAAGAAGGGAGATTCCCCAGTTAAGGTCAAAGAATCCAACTATCCGCCGAGAAGGTGAAAGAATGGCCATTAACACACCTATACAAGGTACGGCCGCTGATATAATGAAGTTGGCCATGATAAATTGTCTGCACAGGATAAAGGACAAGAATTTGAAAACCAAGATGATTCTGCAGGTTCACGATGAGCTCGTTTTTGAGGTTCCAAACGAAGAGAAGAGAGTAGTACACGATATAGTCAAATCAGCCATGGAAGATGTTGTTGAATTTTCAGTGCCATTGAAGGTGAGCATGAATTTTGCTGACAATTGGGAGTAAGGAGGTATTTACCTTGGATGCGAGGATAATAAACGCACTTATCGGAGCGGTGATCAAGAATTTCGAGGCTTTCATGGGAAAGAAACCAGAATTGGGGAAACCACAGCTTATTAAGGATTTGAAGCCTCGGTTTGATATGATAACGGTGATTGGGTTTACTGGTGATTGTCAGGGTAATGTCCTTTACTCGTTTTCACCGAAAACCAGCCTCAACATCGTTTCAAAAATGATGGGAATGCCCTATGAATCACTTGATGAGCTGGCGCTGAGTGCTATTGGAGAGCTCGGGAACATGATATCCGGAACGCTTGCGATGAATTTAGAAAAACTGGGTTTAAAGATAGTCATAAGCCCACCAACAATCGTTACAGGAGATCACCTCAAAATCTCGGCCGATGGAATGGCTCTTGAGCTGCTGGTCAATTCATTCTCTAAAGAAGATGTACAGATAATCCTTTCTTTGAAAAGCTCTTAAGAATGCCGAATATAAGGCTTAGCAAATACGGCATAGTACTGAACTTTGGAATTACAGTTATTTCGAACATGCTGGTCGGTTTTTTTATTGGTTATTATTTAGACAGATGGACTTTCAACAACAAGCTTTTACTTGTAATTTTCGTTTTGCTAGGCACCGCATCTGGTTTGTATAATGGATTTAAATATCTTCTGAAAGAAGCTGAAAAGTATGACAAATTTGATAAGAAAGATGATCATCACGATCGCGGTGATGGGAATAATTGAAGGATGTCTTCTGAATCATTTTTTCGGTGTAACCGCTTTCCTTGGTGTGAGTTTCGGTACTGCTGGAGCGATTGTGAATCTTTTATCTTTGTGGCAAGATTTGAAAAAATGTGTTGCAAAACATCGTAGCATGTCCGTACCAGGGTTTATTGCGCGTTATACTTTAAGTGGTGCGGTATTAGCGTTTGCAGCTTTGATGTCTTTTGGTGCTCTCCTGGGCGCGTTCTTTGGATTGATGAACCTTAAATTTGCTGCTTTCTTGTCCTGGAGGTGGCAAGGTTGAAGTTGAAGCTTTCAAGGCGAGCGAAAATAGGATTGATGATATTTGTAGGGATTTACATCGCTGTTGGAGTTGTTAATGTCACATTTCTTTCCAGAGAAAACATGAGTGAAGCCTTCAAGAACATCGCCAATAGATGGGTTGTGAAACTTCCTTTTGGTGAAGGCATTTTGAGTAGAATAAATCCCCTTACTTTGATAATGACTTGGACTATCATGATAGTGATCATAGTCGCTGCAGCTAAGTTTAGAAAATTTCGCTTAGTTCCGGATCGAAAACAATCGGCGATTGAATCTCTTCTGCAGTACGTTTATGAAATAGTGGAAGGTTCAATCCCCGATGAAAGGTTTGTCAGGCCCACGTTTTATATCGCCTGTACATTGTTTGTTTTTGTAGCGTTTTCAAATGTTCTTGGAGGAGCGATGCCCGGTGTGTCGCTTTCCGTGAACAGCCAAGGTGACGTTGAGAAGGTTATTCTGTTCTCAGATCTTTGGTTCTCGCCAACGGCTGATATTAACACAAACGCTTCTTTTGCCGTTTTTGTTTTGATAATAAGCCATGCTTTTGCAATAAAGGCGAAGGGTTTCAAAGCGTGGCTGAAAACATGGTTTGAACCAAATCCCATAATGTTTCCTATGAACGTGGTCGGTGAACTCGCGAAACCGATATCTCATTCTCTCAGGTTGTTTGGAAATATAGCAGGTGGAGCGATGCTTGTTTACATGTTATCTTATATGGTGAAATATCTCTTCATGCCTGTGGTTTTATGGGGATTTTTTGGCCTTTTTATTGGGCTCGTTCAAGCGTTAGTTTTTACTGTACTCGCGGTGGCTTATATATCAGCTGCTTTATCATGACAAGGAGGGATCTCTGTGGAAAACGTGAACTCAGTTGCTCAAGCGTTAGTTTTGATGGGAAAGTATATAGGAGCAGGTGTGTGCATGGGAATAGGTGCTATTGGACCTGGAATAGGTGAAGGACATGTTGGATCAAAAGCGATGGAAGCTATGGCAAGGCAACCAGAGATGATGGGCGCGTTGACAACCAGAATGTTGCTTTCACAAGCGGTTTGTGAAACGACGGGTCTGTATTCGCTATTGATCTCAATACTGATACTCCTTGTTGTTTGAGGAGGCAGGTAAATGGGATTAGTTGAGCTGAACTTGACAGGATTGATCCAACTCCTGAATTTCTTGGTACTTCTGTTTATTTTGTACAAGTTGCTTTATAAGCCTTTTGTGCAAATTTTGGATCAGAGGCGCGAGAAAATTCACAGTGAGATACTTGAAGCGGAAAAGCTTAGAAAAGATGCTGAAGATTTGAAAAAAGAAGCAGAGGAGCAGCTCAAGCAATCTCGGCAAAGAGCGAGTGAGATTATAGATGAGACTCTTAGGCGTAAGGAAGAAATAATTGCGCAGGCTGTTGAAAAATCAAAAGTAGAGGCCGAAAGGATAATAAATAACGCAAAAGCCCAGGTAGATAGAGAAATGAAACAAGCACTTGAAGAAGTGGAAAAACATGCAGGTGAGCTTGCCATTGTACTCGCAACGAAACTCTTAAAAGGGATTTTGGACGAAAAAGCCAAGAAGGAATACCTGAAAAGATACCTTGAAAAGGAGACAGCGAAATGAAGCATTCAGCGCTGGCTTCAAAGTATGCAAGAGCGTTGATCAATGTGGCATTGGAATCAAAGAAAGTTCAAGAATACAAGGAGATGTTGGTAGGCGCGGTGACCTTTTACGAACACGTGAGAGAGTACATGAATGATCCCACGCTGGATCCGCATCGTCAGGTAGAAAAGATGGTTGGAGCGATGAAGGAAATTGGTTTTTCTGTAGATAAGCCTTTCTGGAACTTTCTTCTCGTCGTGTTCGAGAAGAAGCGTCAAAAAATTCTTCCATATATTCTGTCGTATTACTCAGAAATGGAAATTGAATCGGAAATGAAAATTCCTGCTAATCTCACAGTTCCGTATGAACCCACAGAAGAAGAAATTGTGTTGCTCAAGCAGTATGTTCAGCACTATACGAAGCGGGAGCCGGTTTTTGAAATCCGCATAGATGAGGCTTTGCTGGCAGGTGCAATTGTTGAATTTGAAGGTAAAATGATCGATTTTTCTCTTCAGGGCAGAATTCAAAAAATGGCTCGTGGGGCGTTTCAAAAAGAGAGGTGATACATTTTGAAAATTAGTCCGGGCGAAATTACACGTGTTCTTGAAGAAAGGATACGAGGGTATAGAGAAGAGATAAATCTTGAGGAAACAGGGCGAGTCGTACAGGTTGGAGATGGCATAGCAAGAGTTTATGGTCTGAATAACGTCATGGCCAGCGAGCTCGTTGAGTTTACCGAAACTGGTATAAGAGGTCTGGCTTTTAACTTGGAAGAGGACAACGTAGGTGTGATTGTACTCGGGAATTGCTCGGGTATTAAGGAAGGACATACTGTTAAAAGACTCAACAGGATTATAGAGGTGCCGGTGGGCGAAGAGCTGCTGGGGCGCGTGGTAACTCCTCTTGGAGAGCCGCTTGATGGAATGGGGAAAATCGAAACGAAGGACTTTCGTAAGGTGGAAATCAAGGCTCCTGGTGTGATATATAGAAGACCTGTTAACACTCCTCTTCAGACGGGGATAAAGTCGATAGATGCGATGATACCCATCGGACGTGGACAGAGAGAACTGATCATTGGTGATCGTCAAACTGGGAAGACCGCTATAGCTGTAGATACGATAATAAATCAAAGGGATAAGGGAGTCTACTGTATATACGTAGCCATAGGCCAAAAGAGAGCTGCGGTTGCTCGAATTGTCGATAAACTAAGAGAGCACGGAGCGATGGACTACACAATAGTGGTTGTCGCATCAGCTTCAGATCCTGCTTCTATACAGTATATTGCGCCTTACGCTGGATGTTCAATGGGTGAGTACTTCATGTATTTGGGGAAAGATGCTCTTGTTGTGTACGACGATCTCACGAAACACGCGGCTGCTTATCGCCAGCTGTCTCTGCTTCTTAGAAGACCTCCTGGGAGGGAGGCTTACCCTGGAGATATCTTTTATTTACATTCTCGATTGCTTGAAAGGGCGGCAAGGCTTGATGATGAAATGGGTGGAGGTTCTCTAACAGCGCTTCCAATAGTGGAAACACAGGCAAATGACGTTTCTGCATACATTCCAACCAACATCATTTCAATAACCGATGGACAGATTTACCTTGAAGCTGGGCTTTTCTATTCCGGATTCAGGCCTGCCATTAACGTGGGGCTTTCTGTATCCAGGGTTGGAGGATCAGCTCAAATAAGAGCTATGAAGCAGGTTGCTGGAATGCTCAGAATAGATTTGGCTCAATTCAGAGAACTCGAAACCTTTGCCCAATTTGCATCAGAGCTCGATCCGGCTACTCGAGCACAGATCGTTCGAGGCCAGCATTTACAAGAACTGCTGAAGCAAGATCAGTACAGTCCCATGCCAGTGGAGGAACAAGTAGTAGTTCTCTATGCTGGTATAAATGGTTATCTGGACAACCTTCCTCTGGAATCTATAAAGGATTTCGAATCAGAATTTCTCCGTTACATGAGATCCTCCAAGTCAGCTCTTTTAAAGAAGATCGCAGATGAAAAGCAGTTAACAGAAGAGATAGAAGATTCTATAAAGGAAGCGATAGAGGAATTCTTGAAGGGATGGCATGAGTAATGAGTCGTGGAAAGCTCAGGGTAATAAAGAACAGGATCCAGTCCACCGCATCGCTGATGAAGATAACACGTGCAATGGAAATGGTTGCGCGTGCTCGTGTGAGGAAGCTTGAAAGTGGTTTTGCTAAGGTCAAGAAGTTTTTCGCAGAAGTTGAGAATATGAAGGAGAAAATCGATTTATCAAACAATGAAAGTGTGTTTGCAACTGGTGAAGGAGATCCTGTTCTCATAGTGATAAGTTCCGATATGGGGCTTTGTGGCGCTTTCAACTCTGAGATACTAAGAGAAGCTGAGAGAGCTATGGATTCGTTGAAGAATATCGATGGAGTAATCCCAGTTGGCGCCAAAGCCTGTGCGCGTTTTCAGGAAAATGCCAAAATCATCACATCGTACCAGAGAGTGTACGAAACACCCACTTTTGATTTTGCAGCCTCACTGGTAGAAGAGATCGAAAAAATATCTGGGAATATTCATATCGTTTACGGAAAGTTCGTCAATCGACTTGCCCAAAGACCAGAAATTGTCCGCATAACTCCAGTGAACAATGAAGGAAACGTTTCTCGCTACGAATACGAACCCGAGAACGTATCAGAAGCTTTCTTAAAATTCTATGTGGCTTCGAAGATTTTTTCATTACTTTATGAAACAAAGGTGAGTGAAATGTACGCAAGGCAAAATGCAATGAGGAATGCCACAGAAAATGCAAAAGACATGATTCAAACCCTTACCCTGGAGTACAATAAAGCGAGACAGGCGTCGATTACTCAGGAACTCATTGAGATTGTCTCTGGATCAGATGCTCTCAAAGAAGAATAACGATGAGGAGGCGGTATCCTTGGCAGGTAAGGGATATATAGTCAGAGTGATAGGTCCCATTGTCGATGTAAAGTTCGCCGAGAAGGACTTACCGGATATATACAACGCTTTAGAAGTGATAAACCCCGAAACCCAAGATAAGCTTATAATGGAGGCCGAACAGCTCATCGGTGATGATACCGTTAGAGCCATTGCTATGGATTCTACAGACGGCTTAAAGAGAGGTTTGGAAGTGGTGGACACAGGATTACCTATCACTGCTCCCGTTGGTAGAGGGGTTCTTGGAAGAATTCTCAACGTTGTGGGGGAACCAATTGATGAAAAAGGACCTATCAGTGTTGAGGATAGATGGCCAATACATAGGCCAGCTCCTTCAATGACTGAGCAGAAGACTGAAATAGAGATACTTGAGACCGGCATAAAGGTCATTGATCTTTTAGCGCCATTTCCTAAAGGTGGAAAGATAGGATTCTTTGGAGGAGCAGGAGTTGGAAAAACCGTTTTGGTTATGGAGTTGATCAGAAACATTGCCATTGAGCAAAAAGGGTTTTCCGTCTTTGCTGGAGTTGGTGAAAGAACGAGAGAGGGAAATGACCTGTGGCTTGAAATGCAGGAAGCGGGTGTTATAGACAACACAATTCTTGTCTTTGGACAGATGAATGAACCTCCAGGAGCAAGATTCAGAGTAGGACTTACGGCACTGACTGTGGCAGAGTATTTCCGTGATGTGGAAGGACGCGACGTTCTTCTCTTCATAGACAACATATTCAGATTTGTTCAAGCCGGTAGTGAAGTTTCCGCACTTCTCGGTAGAATGCCTTCGGCGGTGGGATACCAGCCAACACTCGCAACGGATATGGGAGAGCTCCAGGAAAGAATAACATCTACACACAAAGGCTCCATAACTTCTGTTCAAGCGATATACGTACCAGCGGATGACATAACAGATCCGGCGCCAGCGACTACTTTTGCGCATCTTGATGCTTCGATTGTTTTGTCGAGAAAAATCGCGGAACTTGGCATATATCCAGCAGTGGACCCATTGGATTCATCATCGAAGATTCTCGATCCATCTACCGTAGGTTGGGAACACTACAGAGTAGCTCGAGAGGTCCAAGAAGTGCTACAGAGATACAACGATCTTCAGGATATCATAGCCATTTTAGGTATGGAGGAGCTGTCTGAGGAAGACAAAGTCGTAGTTCAAAGAGCAAGAAGGATTCAGAGATTCCTGAGCCAACCCTTCTTTGTGGCGGAAAGATTTACAGGAGCCTCGGGTAAATACGTTCAAATCAATGAAACAGTTAGAGGATTTAGAGAAATACTTGAAGGCAAACACGACCACCTACCCGAGCAGGCCTTCTTCATGGTGGGAACAATAGACGAGGCTGTCGAAAAGGCTCGTAGAATCCAGGGGAGTAATGAACAGTGATCGTTACAATGCTTTCACCGACAGATGGAATCGTTTGGACCGGGAAAGTGAAATTCTTGTCGTTTAGAACTGTGGAAGGTTCCATGGGTGTGTTACCCAAAAGAGCTCCCATAGTGACGCATTTATCTGTGGATTTTGTAAAAATAATTGATGAAAACGAAACAGAACACCTTTTTGCAACTTATGGAGGATTCCTTCATTGCGATGGAGAAAAAGTGAGTATTGTCTCAAGTAAAATTCTCAAGGCCGAAGACATTGATCCTCACATAATGAAAAGCGCAGATCAGAGAGCTAAATATTTGATAGAACTGCAGAACCACATGTTGAAAGATGCGAAGATGGAAGTTACTGTGAAAACAGGTCGCTCGGGAGAAATGTAAATTGGCAAAGGTGTTACTGGCAGTGATGGGAATATCCCTTTTCGTTTGTTCAATGTCGATTTTTGGACGAAGTTCCAAGCGTGTGGCCAAGCAGACGTTGTGGATCGTGGCTCTTGCAGTGGTGCTTTTCTTAACATCGGCGTTATTGTCTTATATTTTTGGGGGGGAATAACATGTGGAAGAACGTTTTTAATTTTCTCAGTTTCGAAGAGCTCCCTTCAAGAGATTTTGTCACATATAGCTCGTTAGTTTTATTCGTGGCCAACGTGATAAGCTTGATTGCATCTATCGCAGCGATTGCAGCAAAATGGAACTGGGGAATTGCTCCAGGAGCGCTGGCGTTATGGGGGTTTTCTGAAGGTCTGCTTTTGACAGCGGCAACAGCTTTCTTAGTTGTTTTGATAAAGTGGAATGTCTTTCTAAGAAAAGCTCAGAAGGAAGTCGTCAAGAAGTACTCTCAAAGAGCAAGTGATATAGCAGAGATTCTGGAAAAAACGGATCAAACAATGTTTGCTTTTGGTGTTGCGGGTACAGTCGCGGGTTTAATTCTATCTTTCTTCTTTCCATTTACATTTTTAATAATGTTGGCAGGAACGAGCTTCGCGGTCTACAGTTTATTTAAGAACCTCAAGGAATGTGAGCAGAAAGAGTACGAGGTAGTCCACAGTATGGAAGAGAATGAGAAAGCACCAGAGAAGATCTTCACCTGCGAATGGGATACAAATGTTTTGATTCTTATGATTGCATCTCTTTTCGGGTACTGGGTTTTGCACTGCTCAGAATGTAGTCAAAAGATAGAATCTTTTGTGGAGCAGAGACTGAGGGCAGATTCTTAGGGAGGTGATTCAATGCAATATAAATTCATGACGAGAGGTTTTGAGAGCACTGACGCGATTAGAAATTATATAGATAGGAGGTTTGAGAAAATCGACAGAGTCCTAACGGATGATGACGTAGTATCAGCAGAAGTGAGGGCAGAAAGGGATGCGGAAAGCTACAAAGTCAAAGCAAAAATTAACCTTAGAGGAAACATAATAGTAGTTCAAGAAAAAAATCCAGATTTGTACGCAGCTATTGACGGCTTGGCTGATTCTCTGGAAAAGAAAATCAAGAAAGAAAAAGCAACTTTGCGTGATAGACACCGCAAAACCGCTTCAAAGGACACTGAATTGAGGGAAGAAACTTCGTTTGAGGAAGGCCAAATAACCGATGTCAAAAGGTTTTCTTTAAGCATTATGTCTCCCGAAGAGGCGTTGCTTCAGATGAAAGTTCTGGACAGGCAGTTTTTTGTTTTTAGAAATTCTGAAACGAACGAAATCAATATCGTGTACAAGAAAAAAGATGGCACCTGCGCTGTTATAGAATTTATTGGCTGAAAAAGAAGGCATGAAAGAATGGATACCTGCCTCATAATAAGTAGAGAGGACAAAACGATAAATGCGGCGCTGGTGGCTGATGGGAATCTGCAGGAGGTTTTTTTTGAGGACAACGAATTCCTTTCTGGAAACATTTACATCGGCCGTGTTGAAAAGATTGTGCCGGGCTTGAACGCGGCGTTTATCAAAATAGGGCCCGGCAAGAACGCGTTTTTGAAACTCAAGGAAGTGACAAAACGGTACCTAAAAGATGTGCTGTCAGCTAGCAAAATATCTGAAGGTATGAAAGTTTTGGTTCAAGTGAAACACGATCCCGTTGAATCCAAAGGTGCTCAAGTTACTACAAAGATAGCACTCGCGGGTAGGTTTATTGTTTATTTTCCGGTCACACGTGCGGCAGGTGTTTCCAAGAAAATTCAAGATGAATCAGAGAGAAAACGCTTGAGATCTCTCATTAGAAGAGTTTCTCGGTCCGGGAGCGTTGTTATCAGAACTGCTGCGGAAGGGATTTCTGAGGATGTTATAGAAGAAGAATATAAAGTTCTCAGTGAGAAGTGGAACAAGATTTTCAAGAGTTTTAGAAGGTCCAGGAAAGTCAGGGTTCTTCACAAAGAACCGACAGCAATTGAATACATGCTCAGAGAGAAATTGAACAAGAATATAAGTGAGATTTTTTCCAACGATGATGCAATTCTCCAACATGTCCGAAGTTTTATCAAACACCTGCCTTCTCAACCACAACTTCATTACGTTGAGGGAGATTTATTTGAAAGGTATGGTATCTATGATCAATTGAAGCTGTTGGCTGAAAGAAGAGTTGACTTGCCCAGTGGAGGGTACATAGCGATTGACACAACTGAGGCTATGACTGTTGTGGATGTCAACTCTGCGGCATATACATCGGGAAAGAATCATGCTGATCTTGCCTTGAAAATTAATCTTGAGGCAGCGAAGGAAGTGGCTCGACAAGCGCGCCTACGTAATATCGGAGGCATCATCATTGTTGATTTCATAGATATGCCTTTGAAATCCCATTATGATAAATTATTGCAAACTGTTAAGCAAGAGGTTTCCCGAGATAGCGCCAAAGTGGAAATCATTGGTTTCACAAAGCTGGGACTTCTCGAAATGACCAGAAAACGGACTGCTCCTTCTTTCACCAGCATATATTTTGGGAAATGTCCCATATGTAATGGTTCGGGATTTATTATGTCTCCATCGATAATAGCAAAGAGAATTCACAACGATATTCTGGGACTTGAAGACATTCAGAATTTCTCTGCAATAAAAGTAACGCTTCACCAGAAATTATCAGGTTACGTTGAGAGAATAGTCAGAGGTTTACCACAAAGTATCAGAAAGATAGTTCTTTTCTCTTTTGATGGCCCTGATCCTGGTAGTTATTCAGTAACACTGATTAAGAAAAAGCCTTAGGTTGAGCTTCGCTGAGTAGCTTGGCTCAACCAGGCACTCTGAGCTTGAAGCTGGCCGACAACTTGTTCCATGACAGAAAATTGTCTCCATAACTGCTGTTCTCGTCTTTGTATACGCCTGATCCAATCAGTGAGTTGTACAGCTATGAACCTTTTCTCTTTGTCTATACTTCCACTGGTTCCTGCTATTTTGTCTATTTCTCCTCCAAACTTCGTCAATTCCCGAATGTAATCCTGGATCTGAACAGCCAGACCTTCTTCACTGTCGTTACCGCCAAAGAATTCCCACACGGCTTCTGGATTGTTCGTGAGCGCTTCTCTGAGCTGGTCTTCATCCACTTCGAGTTGTCCCTTCACCATGTTTTCGTAGCCACCAGTTCCAAGTGAAGAGGAAGTGCTGATGCCAATTTGCCACAAATAGTTTATGTCACCTTGAATCTGAGTTGTTATAAATCCACGCAGTTTGTTGAAAATACCTTCCAGAAATCTGTCGTTTTTAAGAATACCCTGCATTTGTTCTTCATCTGTCAGTTCCTCATTAGAGCTTTGTTCAACAGGATCTTCGTTGAGTTTGGTATAAATGTAGTCCATCAGAGTGTTCCAGCGGTTGACGAATTCTTTAATATTTTCAACCACGCTGTCAATATCGTTTGTAACAGTTATTGTTTGAGTCTCTGAAGAAAACTGGTTAACAGTTATTGTCAAACCCTGGTATGTGAAGTCATTTCCCGAAGAGTACACATCGGACCAATTAGTTCCATCTGAGCTCACCTGAATGTGTCCCGAAGACCCCGCTTGGAAAGTGGAGCTGTCCCACCCCAGAAGTTCTGATATACCCGTTCCACCATCATCTATGGAAATCACATTGCTCCCAGTTGTGTTGGATGTTAGTAAAATCTTATCCATTGTCTCATCGTAGAGAGCCGTGACCCCAGCGTCACTGGTATTGATAGCGGAGATAAGACTGCTGAGAGTGTCATTCGCGGGATCAACATTTATCGATACTCCATTGATAGTGATGTTTCCGGCGTTGAGTGTTAGAGATCTGAAAGACGCTATCTGATCAAGAGTATTGCTTGTTGACACAGCGCCCACATGAGTGACACTTTCCATAGAGTATGTGCCGCCAGATTCAGTGAGTGGCGCGCTATCCAGATGAAAAACCTCCAAAAAGTTTCCATTTTCTTGTGAAATTGCGAAAGACTCGTCGGATTCTATTCTAAGTTTCCCAGAACTGAAGGTAACGTTACCGGCTCCGAAGACAGCTTCAAGTTTTGAAATAATATCATCTATTGTATCTGTTGTTGATATGCTCACATCGTAAGTTGTTGTTCCCTTTTGAATTTTCAGAGAGGAGTCTTCGGGGGTATATCGATAAGACAAGCTTCCAAAAGTTTCCGACGATGTGATATCGTCTCTTCCCACTGTTCTTCCCGCTGAGAGAGAACTGTAAGTGGCGAAGCTGACTATCTTTACGAGATAAGTACCTGCGGAGGTGCTCGCACTGGCGTTTACGTCGAGGATATCCTCATCTGATACGCTTGTTGTTTTCGCAAAGAAACTTGCCTGAAGCTTAAAAGTGGTCAAAAAGTCGGCGAAGCTCTCGAGCTGATCGTCAAGTTGCTGGTAAGCGCTTGCTTTTAAATCTAACTGTTCATAACGCGTGTTCAGACTCTGCATAGGTCTTGCTTCTATTTCGAGTATCGCGTCGATTATATCAGCCGTGTTGAGCCCTGTCATAAGACCACCCATTTGCAGTGTTGAGGGTGTTTGATAACGGTAGTTTATTGAACTGGCTATGCTGGAAAGATCCATTCGCGTCACGCCCTCTCGTCGAAGAGAATTCCAATAAGGTCTTGCAGGTTCTTTGCTATCTTAAGAGCGACCTCAGGAGGAATTTGCCTAATTATCTCTCCTGTTTTCTTATCCTTAATCTTGACAACTATCATGTTCAGCTCCTTTTCCACAGTGAACTGAGCTTCTCCTCTAAATATTGTGCGAATTTTTTCTGTGGCATCCTTCAATTTCTCGGCAATATCATCAAGATTGGGGATTTGGCTTTGCTCTTTGTTCTCATTCACATGATTCTCCACGACAGCACGAACAGGCGCCTGCTCTGAAGAGAGCTGGTGCTTAGACATACTGATCCCATCCGTTGGATCTACTCGCATATTTCACACCTCCTTGTTGCTCACCCCAATTATTTATCGCCCTTGTGCGTTTCTCCTTTAGTGTGCTTGTTAAGAAAGTGCTAATTCTGAGATTCAAGCAAAACAGAGTAGTGGTAAAATAGACAATGATGAAGAAGATACTACTCTTGTTTGTTCTCATTCACTGTGTATTGATTTTCTCTTCTGTAGGTCTGAAAATAGATTTCACGGCATCTGGTGGTGATTCTAAGTCGATTATTGAGGACGCAATCGATGATATCGTGGAGCTTCTTCCTGATGGCGTCAACCTCGAGATTACTCTCGATGGTTCGCCGTTGGCGCTGCCAGTACCGCGTGTTGAAACTCAGACCAATTTTAGCATGAGATTCGCTCTCACATACGATGCCACGAGCGAAGTTTACACCGGCGCTTGGTGGGAGAACGGTTCAACTGTGGTATCTGTGTCATTTTCGAAGAAAGGCTATGGACTCTATCGAGACTTCATTCGAGAGATCTCATCTTATCCTCTCGAAAGAGCATCCTTGTATCTTCTTTCGAAGGGAGAATTCGGAGATTTCTTAAGGGTAACGTATCATCCTGGAGTGGACGAATACGGGAGTTTCAGTTCAGATGGCACGAAATTTGCTTTCATAACAGATAGATCTGGTGGTAACAGAAACATAGCTGTTCTCAATTTGAAAGATGGTTCAATCCAGCTCCTTCCGATTTATGGAAGTAGTGAATACTTCCCGAGGTTCTCGCCGGATGGGAAACGCCTGGCTTTTCAGGGCTCTTTGCATGGATTTTGGAATGTATACTCTATGCCACTGAAAGACCACTCCAAAAATATCACTTTAATTTCGCAAGGTAATGCTCCGGCATACAGTCCTGCCTGGTATAACGACTCGATGATTTTATATGTTCAAGATACGGTAGAGGGCAATGCTCTGTACCGAGCCAGTCTTTCAAAAAGAAGAGAAAAGATAGAAATTCCCGGAGATTTCCAGATGATTTTCTCACCAACTGCACATGCTACAACGATCTATTTTGTGGGCCTGAAAGAAGCTGACTTTGGAATATATGCCCTTACACCGGATGCCTCAGTTGTGTCTGTAGAGAATTCCTTTTACAACGAACACGATCCCGCCGTTTCTTTCGACGGTCGGTACCTTGCTTATTCGTGTAACGAAACAGGATTTTACAGCATCTGGATCAAAGATCTTCAAACCGGAGAAAAGAAGTGTATCACTTCTTCCATACCATATGACGCGTTTTATCCAGCGTTTTCAGCAGACGGATCAGTTGTATCTTTCGCTGTGTATCAGGAAGGAAGTGAACCTGACATATGGTTTGCCAGGTTCACGCCTCCTGCTGGCTCAGATTCGAGATCTCAATCTTATCCTCAAGAGTGAGAATCGTATCTGTGTTGAGTATCATCAACATGTCATCTTCCAGTTTCGCTATACCAAGTACAACATTTGTCTGAGTGCCGCCAATGCCCGATGGCGGTTGTTCTATTTGGCTGTCTGAGACAGATAGAACCTCGTGAACCTCATCCACAAGCAGACCTACTCTCTTTTCATCTAAATTTACAACGACGATTTTTGCAGAAGGTTTTCTTTCCGATTCGGCGAGCCGGAATTTTTTCTTGAGGTTGATCACGGGGATAATCGTTCCTCTCAAGTTCATGAGTCCCTCAACGTAATCGGACGAATCGGGAACCTGGATAATTTTCCCTGGTTCCACAATGCTGTCCACCTTCATGATGTCAATGGCGAATCTCTCATTACCCAACATGAAGCTCACAACCTTAATTTCCAATTGAACCACCTCTCTTCTATTCATTATTTAATTTATGATATTATAGTTGCTTTGTTATTTTATCAAGATAAGCGTCTGTCCTGTTTCCACGTTCTCTCCTTCTTTCACAAAGACTTTTGAGACAACACCAGGACTCTCAGCGATGATGTCATTCTCCATTTTCATAGCTTCAAGAATGACGAGTTTCTGGCCCTTAGAGACGCTTTCTCCTTCTCCTACCAGAACTTTGAGTATCAGTCCCGCCATAGGTGATTTCACTTCTCTGTGTTTCTCACCCTGAGTGGGAGTTCTTGTTTCTGAAACACTGGGCTTTGACGGGGATGTTATAGTGTTCGTGGGCCTTTCTGGAATTTGCGCTGATTCTGAAATAAGAGGTTTGCTGTTGCTGGTTTCAATGCTCTTAATTTCTTGAGACTGTCCTATCTCTTCAACTTCAACTGTGTATTCCTTTCCATCGATCACCACTTTGAACTTGCGCGCCATTTTCTCGCTCCCTTCCAACCACTTGTCCGCCACGTTGAGAAAGTTCTACGCTCCTTCCTTCGTCTTTCAACGACGAATTCTTCGTTTTTGAAAAACGTTCCCAAGACTGCTGAGATAATGGCAACGTGCTCTGCTGGAATTTCTCCTTCTACAGCTACTGGTCTGGCTTCTTTCCTTGAAGGAGGGGCAATCTTTCTTTGCTTCGATAGGAGAGACATGAGTCGAAAGATTGTAAACAATATGGCAAAAACAAAAAAAACAACCGTTAATCC
>Ga0209834_10000574_pt1 | contig 22359 bp, 21 predicted proteins | sample Mar14236cmmetaG_FD_184134 | JGI IMG/M metagenome (GOLD analysis project Ga0209834, IMG submission 184134) | Marine hydrothermal vent microbial communities from Guaymas Basin, Gulf of California to study Microbial Dark Matter (Phase II) - Marker... ...
TAAATATATTTTAGGACAAGACAACCCACCCCTTCCCCCTCCCAGGAGGGGAACCAGAGGAATTTATTGACTGATTTTTCTTTGTCTTTATTGCTTCAGACTTTTATACATAGTACATAACTCCTTCCCTATTTTCTCAGGAGAAAATTCATTACGAGCTCTATTTTTAATTTTTTCATGATCGAAATTCAGTTTCCCATCAAGATAATCAGTCAAATAATTTTCCAGAGTTGACTCGTCTCCTGCATCCAGCAAACGGCCGTTGCTGTCATTCACAAACTCCGGGATACCGCCTACACGAGTGGCAATTACCGGCACACCCAATACAAAACTCTCGTTGATCACTACCGGGAAATTCTCATAATTGCTGAACACGACCATCAGGTCGGCGGAAGCCATCTCTCTGACCAGTTCTTTCCCTTCCAGCAAGCCGGTAAATACTATGGTTTCCGAAGTCAGGCCAAGTTCACGGGCGGTATTCTTCAACTGTTCGAAGTCCATCCCCTCACCTACCAGTTTAAATACAAAATCGTTTCTTTTCTTAGCCATCGTACTAATCACCCTAAGCAGCCCGCTGATATTTTTGGACTTATCCTCAAAACAACTGACATGCACAAACGTGGTTTTTTCCTTCTTTTCCCCGGCTCCTGCCGGATAATTCAGAAAATCATCCGTCACTACATTGGCCAGTACGCGGTAATCCTGATTTTTCAAACCATGATTTTGCATAGCTTTCGCCAGGTTTTGGGTAACCGTCGTCACCACCGAAGCATTTTTCACCACCAGCCGCGTGAACCATTTGCGCAAAGCTCCCGTAAAGTTACCCGTCAACGGCAGGTACCTCGACCAATGCTCACTGATAACATAAGGTTTGTTTCTAAACCATTTATACCATAAAGCTATTAACCCGAGACGCGTCAGCACATGCACATGCACCATGTCAAAGCCGTTCAGTTCTTTATTTATCTTTTTTATTCCTAAAGCATTGGCACGGAGGAAACGGATGGCATTGACAAACGGAGAAATAAGCGGAATCCTGTTTTTCGAATTACTGTAGTAAACTTTTACCGTAGGGACACCATTGACCACGGAAAACTCTGTTTCAAAACCATTGATCTTTTCGCTATCAACTACGTGGGAATAAACCACACCCACTTTACAAAACCTGTTTGCTGCTTCAGCATGACGCTGAATGAACAGACCGGGCATGGGATCGTAGCGGTTAGGATACCAGCGGGCAAGGTACAGGATTTTGATATGTTCTTGGTTTGCAGACAATTTATTTACAATTCATTCTATTTTATTTTCATGCAGGGTACCTAAAATCGGTCACGTTAAATTTAATAAATCATATTTATTCAATAGCATCCTTAATATCTACTTACATATTTATGCCCTCAAGCCGGGCAGGCTCTTACTTTTTTCTTCAGCAAAAAAAGTAAGCAAAAAACGCCGCCGCTGCTGAAAAAATTGCTAAAAATCATTGCATTCCACTAAAAGAAAATAACTCGCTATGCTCAAACAGATTTTCTTTTTTTACGTTTCACGCACTGATTTTTTTAACGCATTTTTTCAAAGGCGGAAGTCACCCGCTCAAAAAGAATCCCTCTTAACATTCTAAATGTCTGTTATCTATATCTTAAGCCCTAATATTTTTTTGAATAGACTTTATATTTATCAAAGAATTCTATCCGCAAAGTTAACGGCATTTTTCAATCTTTGGTCTCCCTCCCCTTTTACAACAGCATATGGAAACTTCTGTTCTTTGAGTTCCTGCTCGTACAGGCGGAACAAATATTCCCGGTCGTCCGGATTCTCTCTCAAAGGATCGGGCTGCCATTCCAGGTCGGGATAGCATAACAAATACAGATCATATTGATGTTCGACAAACATTTGCTCAATCCATTCGGGGCATTGTCCAAAAACAACCTCCGCCCAGATTTTCGTAACCAGCAGGTCTGTATCACAAAATAACAAAGCCTTGTCGGTTGCCATCTCAAATTGCGCTTCCCAAAGCAACTGTCCTTTTGCGATGATATTGATATCCTCAAGTGTATAATTCCTGCCGATATCTTTCAGGTGCTCCCGTGCATATTCAGGCACATAAGATGTGTTGTAATGTTTCGCCAGGCCTTCTGCCAGTAAACTTTTTCCCGTAGATTCGGGTCCCGTTATGGAAACCTTTTTAAGCATCTTTTGTTTTTACTTTTTGATTTTCTATCGCTTTCCGCCAGGAGAAATAACCCATCACGGCCAGTACCAAAAATATAGAGTATTGTATTCCTGTAAAACCGTAACCTTTTACGAAATACAGAGGAATGGAAACAATATTCCCGGCAATCCATAATGTCCAGTTTTCAATTTTTTTATTGGCCATCAGCCACATAGCGGAAAAAAAGATACCTGTAGTAAACGTGTCGAGAAAAGGAGTTGCCATCCTGAAATCTTCCAGGTCTCCCGATGTCAGCTTTTGCCAGGCATAGTCCATACTCTCACGAAATCCCAGCTTATTGGGCATGACATCGTAATAACGGTATACCACGATCACAAAAACCGAAGTAAATACAAAGATTCCGAAGGCTTTCAGCTTATCCTTTGTATTGGTTCTGCTGATCTTTATGTGCGACTTTTTATCGTCGATTACCTTAAGCCACATATACCAGCCGTAGATGCTCATAAGCGTATAATAAATATTGATAATGAGATCGCCGTACAACGACCACTGGGAGAGCAGGTAAACGTAAATTCCCGTACTGACAATCCCCGTGGGGAAAACCAGGATATTCTCTTTACGTGCATAAAAAACACTGGCAACACCCAATACAGCAGCTGTCAGTTCAAGAATGATATTGAATGCTGATGCCGATTGGTACGGATCCAGGAAGAAGTTAACCAGGTCGCTCATCTATCCTTCGTTATGGTGCACCTGCAAATCGGCATTGATGATTTTCAGGATAAACACCGAATGCGGCAGCTCAAACGAGTTCTCAATTTCGTTGGTAATGGCCTCCATCACCTGCCTGTATTCGCCAAACACCTGGGTGCTCATTCCGTTGGTTTTCACGGTCAGACCTTCGTATTGATTCATACGGTGGATAAAATCCTTGATGGGTGGAATAAACTCGTCGTGCAACGGGTAATAGCTGATATCTATCGATGTGTTCATAGAAGTACAATTTAAAACGTCCAAAGTTAAGATTATTCTTATTTTGTTAATTTAGCAGGAACAAAAAAAAAAGAAAATGACAAAGAAAATTTTATTAGCAGCTGGTATCATTGGTGCATTGGGCATTCTTTTGGATGGTTTGGGCGTTATCTACCTTTTCGAACGGATGTCGCAGGAAAATGTGTTGCTATACAAGCATGCTATCATGTACCAGATGGTGCACGCCCTTGCACTTATCGGCGTTGTTTATCTGAATCGTTATTTTAAACCAAAATACACGAAAGTCATCTTCTATATGTTTGTTTTCGGTATTATTCTGACATCGGGACCGATGTACTTGTTAACACTGGAGCGGGTTTTTGACACACGCTTTGGTTATGTGAGTCCGTTTATTGTTGCCGGTGGGTTGTTGCTGATTATCGGGTGGGTTGCCATTGCCAGCCTGGGCATTAACTACCACACAAAAAAGAGGTAAGCGGACAAATACTGCTGATATTATCAATTACCGCATATCTATTACTTCCACATCAGGATAATCTTCCGTTTTGAATGTGAATGTGTTTTCGGGCAGGTCGAGGTTCGACTCCATGTTGATGATGTAATAAGTGAACACATTACCACTTTTATCATACACCGAAAAGCTTTCAATTTCAAGTGATCTTTCATTCACAAGGAGACTTAACTTTTCAAACTGTTTGCCATCGTTAGGTTTCAGATTGATTAGTTTCAATTCGGAGTTTTTGTACTTGTTGTCCGAATCAAATTTAGCTTTGTAATTTTTATCGTAGCTCGTCAGTATTTTATTGGGTGAAATATTTTCATCGCTCTCATCAACCTCACTCACCATCACTTCTTCCGAATCTGCCAGGTAAGTCCATACCGTTTCACCATCGCTGATAATCACCTGTCCTTCCATCTCAATACGGTAGCTGTCACCTTTAACATAGATAACACCTGATTTCTTCTCGTTAATATCCATCTCTTTGTTCACCATCGTATAGGACAGGTCAGCTTTCAGGTTATCATAAGAGGCCGTTTTATCTACAACACTTCTAAGTAACTTTTCCGCTTTTTTATCGGGCTGCGCAACTAACATTCCACTGAAAAGGAGAAGTGCAATCAAGCCATTTTTAATCAGGTTTATTTTTTTCATTAGTTATATTTTATCGTTCATATCCAGATCTTTCAAAAACTGTTCCAAAGCCATCTCATTGGCTACTCTCACTTCCCTTGCTTTACTTCCTTCAAACGGGCCCACAATTCCGGCAGCTTCCAGCTGGTCGATAATTCTGCCTGCCCTGTTGTATCCCAGTTTCAACTTCCGTTGCAGCAACGAAGTGGAACCCTGCTGTGTTTGCACGATGATGCGTGCTGCATCTTCAAACAGTTCATCCCGTTCGTTCGGATCAAAATCATTCTTCGAATCAGGCTCTTCATCGTAGTATTCCGGAAGATGGTACGCATCGGGGTATGCCCTTTGCGAGCCAATATAATCGGTGATTTTTTCCACTTCGGGTGTATCAATAAACGCACATTGCAGACGAATGAGGTCGCTTCCTGTCGACAACAGCATATCACCCCTGCCCACCAACTGATCGGCGCCTCCCGTATCGAGGATCGTTCTTGAGTCAATCTTGGAGATCACCCTGAAAGCTATCCTGGCCGGGAAATTTGCCTTAATGGTACCTGTAATAATATTCACCGAAGGACGCTGCGTGGCTATGATCAGGTGAATACCCACGGCCCTTGCAAGCTGAGCAAGCCTTGTAATCGGCCCTTCTATCTCTTTACCCGCCGTCATGATCAGGTCGGCAAATTCGTCTATAACCAGGACAAAATACGGAAGATAGCGGTGCCCGTGGTTGGGGTTTAGCTTACGAGCAACAAATTTGGTATTGTATTCTTTTACGTTACGCACCTGGGCATCTTTCAGCAGCTCGTATCTGTTATCCATCTCAATGCCCAGCGAATTAAGGGTTCTGACCACTTTTCGCGTATCCGTAATGATTGCTTCTTCCGAATCGGGTAGCTTAGCCAGATAATGCCTTTCAATACGGGAATACAAGGTAAGCTCTACTTTTTTCGGGTCAACGAGGATGAACTTTAGTTCAGAAGGATGCTTTTTATACAATAAGGAAGCGATAATGGCATTCAACCCAACCGATTTCCCCTGGCCTGTGGCTCCTGCCATGAGCACGTGTGGCAATCTCGTCAGGTCGGCCACAAAACTTTCGTTGGCAATGGTTTTTCCCAAACCAAAAGGCAGTTCATATTTGCAATTCTGAAATCTTTCCGAAGCCAGAATTGAACGCATCGAAACAATATTCGGGTTTCTGTTAGGCACTTCGATACCCACCGTTCCTTTTCCGGGTATAGGAGCTATAATTCTGATGCCCATGGCCGAAAGGCTCAGAGCAATGTCATCTTCCAGGTTTTTTATTTTAGAGATTCGTACTCCCGGCGCCGGTACAATCTCGTAAAGTGTCACCGTAGGACCTATGGTTGCCTTTATCTTAGTAATACTTATCGAATAATGATTGAGTGTTTCAACAATTTTGTTCTTGTTTGCCTCAAGTTCTTCTTTATCCACCTCTATGTTGCCGTCCTCATAATCATTCAGCAAGCCCAGGTGGGGCATTTTAAAATCAGGCAGATCCAGTGTCGGATCAAATGAGGTATCAAGTCCAAGATGTGCTCCGGCTTCTATTTTTTTAACCTTTTCTTCGACAACCGGTTTTTCAATCGTTAATTCAATATCATCTTTTTCTTTATCCGGTTCCAAGGCATCAGATACATTTTCGATCCCCGTATCCACCTCCACCTTATAATCTTCGGTGCTGTTTTCAACCTCCGGTGTAATTCCCTCTTCCTCATCACTCACGGCAAACTCAACCGTATTGTATTTGTCTTCTTTCAGGTTTTCTGAAGCATCTGTATTATCATCACTTTCCTTATGCTTGCGCATACCCAGTTTCCCAAATGAGAACTTAAAGTCTATCAGTATAAAGATGGCCGGGATCAGAATCAGAAGAAGAATCAAACCTACCGGCCCCAGATACGCCGTCATCCATGTATTCAGCTGACTTCCTGTAATTCCTCCCAGGCTGTCCCAGGGATGCACTGAGAATATTTTATTCATCACCATGGGCAACCATAACAATCCCAGAACAATAATCTGGAACCAGTGCCATAACTTAAACATCCTGACCCGTGCCATCATCTTCAATCCTAAACTAAACAGCAGCAGTGGCAATAAAAAAGATCCCAGTCCTGTCAGCTGGACAAGGTACCCGGAAACCCACACACCAAATTTTCCCGTCCAGTTCTGTACAATCTCCGTATGTTCCATAAAACCATTTGCCGTGCCCGGGTCTGCTTCAAACCAGCTTATAAAGAAAGAAATAACCGCAAGAAACAGGTACATGGAAATCACCAGAAGAGCAAAGCCGATGGTCCGTCTTACCCTTGGATCAGTTGTCTTTTTTGCACTTTTTTTGCCGGAAGGTTTTCTTACCCGTTTTGTCTTGGGCGACTTTTTTTTGGACCTGGGTTTATCCTTCAGTTTATTGGTTTTTATTTTATCGGTTCGAAGCGTCATCTAAAACTGCTTTATTTACAGCAAAAATAATAAAAAGAGTAAGCTGCAAGATTTAAAATCGCAGCAATAACACGGGGGGTTGCAGAGTTTTCTGTAGCCCCTGTCAAACAACAAGTTATTTTACAAAAGAAAACAGCCGGCTCCAGCGGATCTTGCCACCGAACAACGTTTTGTTCTTGTCGAGGGAGAGCCAGATAAACTCAGCCTTTCCAACGATATGATCTTCGGGTACAAATCCCCAGTAGCGTGCGTCAGCAGAATTATGCCGGTTGTCGCCCATCATCCAGTAATAGTCCATCCTCGGGGTGTATTGCGTAACCACTTCTCCGTTGATTTTGATCACATCACCATTAACTTCGAGTTTATTGCCTTCATACGTTACAATCAGCCGTTTATATAAAGGCAGGTTATCAACAGTTAAAGGTATTGGTACATTTTTACGGGGTATATAAACCGGTCCGAAATTATCTCTGTTCCATGCAAAACGGGCATCATGAGGAAATATATCAGGGTTCCATTTGCCTGCAGGCTCTGCAATGACGTCAATACTTTTGACAATGGGCAGTTTCTCCAGTTCTTTTTTAGCTTCAGGTGTCAATACGAAAACAAACTGTCCCGGTACATTCGTTCTTGTTCCTTCTGTAATATTTAAACGATCCAGAATGCGCGGGTTAATGCTGGTACCGTCTGTCTGCACCCTATACTGGTACTGCAGTCTCTCAGGATTTACAACAGCCTTTCCGTTGATATATACTTGCTGATCAACTATTTTAAGTGTATCTCCGGCAACGGCAATACACCTCTTCACATAATTTTCACGTTTATCAACGGGCCTTACAACGATCTCTCCAAAGTTTTGTTTATCGGTCCACACACGGTCCCGTCCGTATTGCTTCACCAGCGTGTAATAGCTCACATTGCTCTGAAACCTTGTCGAGACAGTATCTCCTTCCGGGTAATTAAAAACTACGGCATCATTTCTTTCTACGTTGCCAAACCCCGGAAAACGGTAATAAGGTAATTTTATCCACTCAACATACGACTTAACCGAAGTGGTTAATGGTAAGGTATGATGAACGAAAGGAAAGGACAAAGGGGTATTCGGAATTTTAGGTCCGTAGCTGATTTTACTGACAAACAGATAGTCGCCAACCAGTAAAGATTTTTCCATCGAAGATGTGGGGATCGTATATGCTTCCAGCAGAAATGTACGTATGATCGTTGCGGCAACTACGGCAAAAATAATGGCATCCGTCCATTCACGTACAATTCCTTTTTTAATTTCCGGTCTTTCGTCAGGGTCAACATATGGCATGTCGCTTTGAAGACCTAAATAAGGCAGATAAACAAACGGAACCACGACCGCAAGGAACTGTTCCCAAAGTTTGAACCTGTTGAAACATTTAGCCAGTTCTACAAGCATCAGCATGTACATAAAAACATTCAGAAAAGGCACCAGCAACAGCAGATACCACCAAAGCGGTTTTTTAATTATCTGAAGAAAAATATACAGGTTGTAAAACGGAATCAGTGTCTGCCAGCCATGTTTTCCGGCCTTTTCAAAAAGCTGCCATGCGAATATTGTAGGAATGGTAAATGATAACGGGAGTAATATGAATAATGCCAGCATGATATCTTATAATTTTTGCTGCAATATAGCCTCAATAGACTCTTACAGAAGTTAATATTTGTTAACAATGAAGCCGCAAAGCTACTAAAGTTTTACCTAATCTGCAGTACAAACCAGCGGAGATTCAGTCCGCCTGTTCGCCGGATAACTGATATCGCAATTCTTTGCCGTTTAAATTTAATATAACGCCCCCGCTTTTGGCTTCCTTATTAAATACCGACAAGTCGAACAGCAGTTTTTCGCTAACAACAGAACGACAGGGATCGTTATCGGTTAAGGTCAGAAACAAGTTGCTTTTGTGGGGCATAACGGCCATCATTTGCGGTTTATAATACATGTTAAAATCGACCTCGCCGCAACCACCTCCGTAACTTACAAAAACTGCCAGCGTCTGGCTCTCAACAGCCATTGAATCAATATTGAAATAGTCGGATTTTAAATCTTTGAACGGCTTGTTGTACAAGGTTATTTTCTGTGCAACCGCTTTTGCAGTTGCGTCATCTTCTGTTACTTTTTTCGTGCTCTTGCATTCCGAAATCGTAATGATAAGGGCAAGCGAAGCTATAATCCAAAATATTAATTTCATTTTTCCGTGTTAATAATTCAGTAAATCATTCATTGTGAACACACCCTGCCTGTTCTGAATAAATACAGCAGCAGCCAGCGCTCCCAGTGCAAAACCCGAGCGGTTTCTGGCTTTGTGGACCAGTTCTATCTTATCGGCATCCGAGTTGTAAATTACTTTATGCGTACCTGTCACCTCCCCTTTTCGTTTGGAAATTACAGGCAATTTATCGGGTTCCTTTGTTTTTTCGTTTACCCAGCCGGTTAACGAATCCGTGTTTTGCACGATGTCATCGGCAATCCTGATAGCCGTACCGCTTGGCTGGTCAAGTTTATGAATATGGTGCGTTTCTTTAACCCTGATGCCGTATCCATCTACTTTGTTCATCAGCCGGGCGAGGGTTTTATTTATGTTAAAGAAAATGTTTACTCCAATACTGAAATTGGGTGCATAGAACAGCGTTCCGTTTTTTTGATGACTCAGTGTAGTAAGCTCTTCCAGAGCATGGTACCAGCCCGTGGTGCCCGTAACGACAGGTATGTGCATGTCAAAACATTTTTTAATAATGTCAACCACAACATCGGGCTGGCTGAAGTCGATCACCACATCGGCTTTTTGTATGTCCTGATGATAAACCTTCCAGTCGTTCGCATCATCCAGTTTGGCAACAATTGTATGGTTGCGGGCCAAAGCTGCTTTTTCCACTTCGCGCCCCATTTTACCATATCCTGACAGAGCTATATTCATTTATCTCAAATATTAATTTTTCAGATTATTTCTCTCCGGTATCAGAACCTTAACGAGACGGTGACACCGTTAAATGCTTTTTTGCTGCCCGGTGGTTGTCCTGTTATGCTATTTCCCGTAAATGCTGTCGGGTCGATTGCAGGCTGCACACTCAGTGTAGTTTCTTCGTCTATCTGCCAGTAATATAAATGGGCATCCACCGTGGCATCCAGAATTTGTAAAACATACCATGCCGCCATAATGATGAACGACAGCTCCATATTCCGCCGGTAGTAGTCGCGAAGGCTTAACAGATCATTTGCGCTGTATGCCTGCGCCAGCGGATCCTCACACTCATCTTCCAATTCAATCTTGCAGATATAGGCTTCCCGGTAATCGATGTAATAATCCCTGTTGGAGAAGGCGAAATACCCCGTTGCCGCAAAACCGGCATAAACGATCGGCAATTTCCAGTATTTTTTATTGTAAATCTGCCCAAGTCCCGGTACTAAGGCGATCCATGTGGCCACTTTCGGATTTGGTTTCTCAAAAAACTTATCGAACTTTTGATTAATTCGCTCCGACTGTTTCACCAGCAAAGCTGTCCGGGGCTGTTTTTTTACCGCGGAAGTTTTATCGCTTTTTATTTCATTCTGCGCCAGTAAATTACTGTGCATCATGATGAGTACGACAAAAACACCGGCTACTGCCGGCAACCTTGTGTTATAAATTTTTTTCTTCAAAACAAAAACTAATCCTGGATGATCGAGATAATGTTATCCAACTCATCATCATCTTTAAAACTGATAACGATGCTTCCGGTTCCTTTATTGTTACGACGTAAACTGACTTTTGTTCCGAATTTCCGGCTTAAAACGGAAGGCATTTCCTTATATTTTTCGGGGATACTGACAGTTTTTTTATTCCCCGGTTTTTTACCTCCGGGTTTTCCAAACTCTCTGACTAATTGTTCCGTCTGGCGTACACTCAGGTCTTCACCAACGATCTTCTGAAGGATTTCTTCCTGTGTCTTACTATTGTCAACCGAAATCAGAGCCCGGGCGTGCCCCATGCTAATTGATTCGTCACGCAGTGCCACCTGAACCAAAGGCGGTAGTTTTAACAAGCGCAGGTAATTGGTGATCGTTGACCGGTTTTTTCCCAATTGATTACTCAATTGTTCCTGTGTTAACCGGCATTCGTCAATAAGCCGTTGGTAACTTATGGCCATTTCAATCGCATTCAGGTCTTTACGGTGAATATTCTCAATCAGTGCCATTTCCAGCATTTGCTCGTCGTTAGCAACCCTGATGAATACAGGTATGAGCTCCAAGCCCACCATTTGCGAAGCCCTTAGCCTGCGTTCACCGGCAATCAGCTGGTACTTATCGTAACCAAGTTTCCGGACAGTTACCGGCTGTATAACACCTTGTGTCTTAATAGATTCGGCCAGCTCTCTCAGATCCATTTCATCAAAATCGGAACGGGGTTGAAACGGATTAGCTTCGATATTGGCAACAGGAATTTCGGCAATGGCTCCGGCCACATAGCTTCCGGATATATCCTTCGATGTTATATCTGTATCGGGACTTCCTAAAATAGCATCCAGACCTTTTCCCAAAGCTCTTTTTTTATTCTTGTTGTTCGTCATCAGCTACATCTATAAGTTTGTCAGCAGTGTTGATGGTGGTCATATCGTTTTTTTGCAGTATCTCCCTAGCCAGGTTGAGGTAGTTGACCGCACCGGTACTTGTGGCATCGTACATAATAATGGAACTGCCAAAACTCGGAGCCTCCCCCAGCCGTGTATTCCGGTTAATAATGGTATTAAAGACCATCTGCTGAAAATGCGTTTTCACCTCTTCCACTACCTGTTTCGATAAGTTTAGCCTTGAGTCGAACATAGTCAGCAGGATACCTTCAATATCCAGATCGGGGTTCAGCCTGCTCTGAACTATTTTGATGGTGTTCAATAATTTGCCCAAACCTTCGAGGGCAAAATACTCACATTGTACGGGAATGATCACCGAATCGGAAGCCGTTAAGGCATTTACAGTTATCAACCCCAGTGATGGTGAACAGTCGATAATAACAAAATCGTACTTGTCTTTTATCTTGTCGAGGGCCATCCGCATTTTCTTTTCGCGGTTGGGCAGGTTGATAATCTCTATTTCGGCACCCACCAGATCAATGTGAGCCGGTAAGAGGTCCAGATTTGGGGTTTCGGTATGCAAAATGACATTGGACGGCTCTACATTATCAATGATGCATTCATAAATACTGGTTGTAATATTTTTCGGATCGAAGCCAATGCCCGAGGTTGCATTCGCCTGAGGATCGGCATCAACGATCAGTGTCTTGTATTCCAGAATGGCAAGGCTGGCTGCAAGATTTATCGAGGTTGTAGTTTTCCCTACTCCTCCTTTTTGGTTCGTTATGGCTATTGTTTTTCCCATAATTGTCTGTTCAGAACTTTCTTCGTTGCTTTACAAAATTAGCTTATTCGGTTTCCACGGCTGGTTGAATAACCTTTAAGTTATTAACACACGAAAAGGGCTCTTTAACAAATAGATAAACTACAGCAAAAGCCCAATTTGAATAAAACACTTAAAACTTTTTCAGCGGTAACCGCCGACACAAGTTTAATCTTTTTCAGGTTCTTTCTCTTCTTCCTTACCTAAATCTTCAAAAGTCACATCGGTAGAAACCGGTTCTTCAGCCTTTGTTTCTTCCTCTTTTTTGGCCGGTTCATCTTCAGCAGGTCTTTCTCCGGTTTGTATAAACCTGATAGCCGTTTCAAAACCGTTTGAGAACTTTTCAAAATCCTCCTGATAAAGGAAAATCTTATGTTTTTCATAATAAAACTTTCCCTGTTCAGGGTCAAACCTCCGCTTACTTTCTGTGATCGTCAAGTAATACTGGTCTGTTCGGGTTGCTTTAACATCAAAAAAATAAGTACGTTTTCCTGCTCTGATAGCCTGCGAAAATATGTCCTCTCTTCTTTCCTGTTTTTCCTTCTCTTCCATTCTTACAGCAATTAATTGATTAATTGTTAATAGTAACAAAAATATAAATTTAATTACTCGCTGCGTTTTCTGAGGAAGATTTGTTTAAAAAAATTGTCTTTTGTTGATAACATTGAATATCGGTTAATGGTTTCCGGAAGAATCACAAATAATCTATCCCTTTTTACCGATAATTTAATAGTTTCGCAGTTTAATAAAACAACCCATGGAATTAGCACTAAAACGCCCCATTGCCTTCTTTGATCTGGAAACGACCGGACTGAATGTAGCCAAAGACAGAATTGTTGAGATCAGTATTTACAAGATAAACCCCAACGGAACCGAAGAGGTGAAAACGTGGCTGCTGAACCCTGATTATCCGATATCGGAGGAAGCCAGCAGCATACACGGTTATACCAACGAAGATGTAGCCAATTATCCGACTTTTAAAAGGGTGGCTAAAGACATTCGCGACTTTTTAGAAAATTGTGACCTGGCCGGTTTTAATTCCATCAAATTTGACATCCCGTTGCTGGTGGAAGAGTTTCTGCGTGCTGAAGTGGATTTTGACGTCAGAACGAGGAAACTCATTGACGTACAGAACATTTTTATGAAGATGGAACAGCGGACGTTGAAAGCAGCTTACCGTTTCTACCTTGATAAAGACCTGAAAGACGCTCATTCGGCTGCTGCCGATGCCAAAGCTACCTACGAAATTCTAAAAGCACAACTGGACAGATACAAAGATGCGGAATACACGGATTTCAAAGGCAACACATCCAAACCAGTGGTAAATGACATGGAGGAACTACATAAATTCTCAAGTCATCACCGCAATGCCGATCTGATGGGACAGATCATCATAAATGACGAGGGTATGGAAGTGATTAACTTTGGCAAGCATAAAGGCAAAACCGTGGAAGAGATCTTTGCGAAAGAACCTTCATATTACAACTGGATGATGAATGCCGATTTTCCGCTGTACACAAAAAAACTTATCACGACCATCAAGCTGCGGATGGGATTGAATAAAAAGTGATCTGGTTACTGGTTACTGGTTAATTGGATGGTACTTAAGAACCGAAACTCAAAAGTTATGAAGATAATTTGTATCGGAAGGAACTACAGGGAACATGCGAAGGAGTTAAACAACCCGGTTCCTTCTAAACCTGTTTTCTTTATGAAACCGGATACCGCATTGCTGCAAAAGCATAACCCGTTTTTTTATCCTTCTTTCTCAGAAGATGTGCATTACGAAGCGGAACTGGTATTACGCATTTGCAAAAACGGCCGGCATATCGGTGAAAAATTCGCCCGCAATTATTTTGACCAGATAGGCATCGGTATTGATTTCACCGCACGGGATCTGCAGGCCGAATGCAAGAAAAAGGGGCTGCCCTGGGAAATCGCCAAAGCGTTCGACCAGTCGGCACCTATCGGACAATTTCTGCCCGTCAGTGAATTCGATAATCTGAGCGATATCAATTTCTCGTTAAAAATCAATGGCGAATTAAGGCAGGCAGGAAATTCTAAAGATATGATCTTCTCATTTGAACAGATCATCTCGTATGTTTCAAAGTTCATCACGCTACGCGAAGGCGATTATATTTTTACAGGAACACCCAAAGGGGTCGGCCCGACTAAAATTGATGACCACTTTGAAGCATTTATCGAAGATAGTAAACTACTGGAATTCAGGGTCAAATAAGCCATGCAGTAGTTATTAAACACTTAGGAAAGGCAACTACCTGAACACAATATCCTCAATCACTTTTTTCCCCACTTCGTCGTTAAGCATTTTTACAATTTTAGAACGCGACATCATCAGCTCATTACGCAGGGCCGATGAATCGAGGTTTACGTACAGTATCCTTTTTTTGATTACCATGCCGGTCGTGTGCTTTCCGATGATACCACCCACCACCTTTTCCCACGAATCCTTTATCCTTACCTCATCCAGACGGTCGTCCCACTGATAAGCTTTGAGCAATTGCTCAATTACTTCTTTTAAGGTATAATCGTTGTCTCTTTTAATCATCTGTCCGTTCTACATTTCCCTCATCAACCGCAAATATGTTGTGGTCAATTTTTACTTTTCTGAATATTTTTTCAATACGCTGTTTTTGCGTATCCGTTATAAAAATCTGCCCGAAATTATTCTCACTCACCAGGTTGATAATGGACTCAACACGTGTATCATCCAGCTTATCAAATATGTCATCGAACAGTAAAATGGGTTTAAATCTTTTGATGCGTCTGGTGTACTCAAACTGGGCGAGTTTAACGGCAATCACAAACGATTTCTGCTGTCCTTGCGAGCCGTATTTTTTTACCGGATAACCGTCAATTGTAAAAACCAGGTCATCTTTATGTATCCCACAGGTAGTATAGCGTACAGCCCTGTCCTTTTCTACCGAACTTTGCAGCAGGCCGGTCAGGTCTTCCCTGTGCATTTGCGCCTCGTAATCAATCTTTACCGTTTCTTTGCCGCCCGATAAATAGTGATAATAATCGTTGAACAAAGGATTGAACTCTTCCAGGAAGGCTTTTCTTTTCCGGTACAATACCGAACCCAGCTCCGCCAGTTTCTCATCCCATATCTGTAGTGAAGCCTTATCGAAGTAATATTTCTCGGCAAACTGTTTTAACAAAGTATTCCGCTGTAGCAACACCTTGTTGTAACTTATCAGATCGCTGAGATACAACCTGTCGAACTGCGAAATAACACCGTCGATATATTTTCTCCTGCCTTCGCTGCCTTCATTGATCAAATCCCTGTCGTAAGGTGAAATCATCACCAACGGAACCTTACCGATATGATCAGCCAGGCGATCGTACTCCTTTTTATTTTCCCTAAAAATCTTCTTTTTATTTCGTTTCTGGATGCAGCTGTACAGGTTGTCGGTGCTTTCCTTGTTGCTGAATGTACCGTGAATGGCAAAAAAGTCGGCTTCGTGGCGGATGTTTTGCGCATCAACCTGGTTGAAATAGCTTTTGCAGAACGACAGGTAATAAATGGCATCGAGGATATTGGTTTTACCTGCACCGTTATTACCAACAAAGCAGTTAATCTTATCGCTGAAATCCAGCTTTGCTTCGCCGTAATTTTTAAAATTTATCAGGTTTAATTTCTGCAGATACATCCGTAGGAATTTAGATGCGAAAATACGAATTTATAGAGTAATCTTATGTTAGAATTCTGGAATGATTAAATGGCAAATGGGATAAGTGATTTTATCTGGAGTAATAAAATAAGCATCGCAGAAGAAAGAGCAGTAAGAATCAGCTATTGAACTTTGTTATTCTTCGTGAATGAGCTGAAATCAAAAATAAGTGAGATGTAATTAGGTGATCCCACCAGGTGATAGGTCGACCTCGAATAATTGATCCTGAATTTATACACCCTGATGCCAAATCCCCAGCTGAAGCCCACCATACCCGGTTTTTCGTTCAGTTTGAGTTCTTGCCTGCGGCGGTAGTTATAACCACCTCTCAGCACAATATTTTTGCCCAGATAGATCTCCGCACCCACTATGAAGTGCCTCAGTAACTGGTCGCCGAAATTGGCCGCACCTGTTTTATACTGCGGCTCTCCTGTAATCGGGTCTGTTCCGCCTGAGGGATTCAGCGGGTCTTTATAGGTCATATCCCATTTTTCGATATGGTCGTACGTCAGCGAGAACAGAAACGGCACATGTTTCAATCTTTTTGTCACCACATACTGCAGATTAAACGGCAACGGACTTCTTTGCCCGGGAATATATGTCGAAAGCTGCGTTCCGATATTACTGGCCACCAACGACATAGTCCAGTCTGTTTTACTACGGTAAGTACCGGCTACATCCACAGCCAGTCCAAATGAATTATAGGATTCGTAATACGAATAGATCAGTTTCAGGTTGGCACCAATTGAAAAACGATCGCTTAACTTTCGCCCCCACCCTATCGTAAGCGCATAATCCTGTGCGCCAAATGTTCCACTGGTATTTCCCGCTTCATCGGCATAGGTAAATTTCCCGTAATCCATAAACTGAAGCGTAGCCATAAAACTTCCCACTTTCTCAAACGAATTGGCATAATGCACACTCCCGTAATTGATATCGGTGAAATAATCGACGTAATTAAGCGCAATACTGTTGTCGTATCCTGTATGAATTAACGAAGGATTGTTGTACCCTAAGTTGATATCATTGTCGGCTATGGCTGCCAGATTCCCCCCAAGTCCGGCAACGCGTGCCGAAACAGGCATTTCGAGAAACGAATAACTGTACCTGCCTCCAATCTGCCCGAATGCCGTGGAAAAAACAAAGATTAAAAAAACGAAAAGGGTATATATTTTTTTCACAAAAGTCTTATTGATTATCCAAATAACGAAGGATAAAAAGATTTATTATGAATCTGTTTGTTTTAAGCAAAAGTAAATTGAAACTTAGTTATTTTGCCTCTTTATCAGATTCAGTGCACTTCCTGCCCTGAACCATTCTATCTGGTTCGCGTTGTAGCTGTGATTCGTCCTTATTTCATCCGTTGTTCCATCGCTGTGATGCACTACAACCTTGATTTGCTTACCCGGGGCAAATTCACTCAACCCGAGCACGTCAAATGTATCGTCTTCCTGAATTTTATCATAATCAGCTTTATCGGCAAAGGTCAATGCCAGCAGGCCTTGTTTCTTCAGGTTGGTTTCGTGGATGCGTGCAAACGATCTTACCAGCACCGCTTTAACTCCTAAAAATCTCGGTTCCATGGCTGCATGCTCCCGCGAGGAGCCTTCGCCATAATTTTCATCACCTACGATGAGGGAACCCATACCGGCATCCCTGTACGCTTTGGCCGCTTCCGGAACAGGAACGTATGCTCCTGTCAGTTGGTTTTTCACAGCATTTGACTTATCATTAAAATAGTTAATAGCGCCTATCAGAAGGTTCTGTGAAATATTTTCCAGATGTCCGCGGTATTTAAGCCACGGTCCGGCCATCGATATATGGTCCGTTGTACATTTGCCTTTCGCTTTGATCAGCAGCTTCAATCCGCTGTAATCTTTTCCGTCCCATGCCGGGAATGGTTCAAGCAACTGCAGGCGATCTGATTTCGGATCTACCACCACCTGCACTTTACTGCCATCTTCGGCAGGAGCCTGGTAACCCGGATCGTCCACAGCGAAACCTTTAGGCGGAAGTTCAAATCCTACCGGCTCTGCCAGCTTCACTTGTTCCCCTTTATCATTCGTCAGCGTGTCAGCCATCGGGTTGAAATCAAGCCGTCCGGAGATAGCAATTGCAGCGACCATCTCAGGCGAAGCCACAAAAGCATTGGTATTCGGATTGCCGTCAGCTCTTTTTCTGAAATTTCGGTTAAACGAATGCACTATTGAGTTTTTCTCTTCCTTCTCAGCACCCGGGCGTGCCCATTGACCGATACAAGGCCCACAGGCATTGGTAAATATCTTTGCGCCGGCAGCTCTGAAAATATCCATCAAACCATCTCTTTCGGCCGTAAAACGCACCTGTTCGGAACCGGGGTTAATCCCCAGTGTAGCTTTGGGCTTTATTCCTTTATCAAGGGAAGTTTTGATGATGGAAGCAGCCCTTGTCAGGTCTTCATACGATGAGTTGGTGCATGAGCCTATCAATGCCCACTCAACATCCAGCGGCCAGTCGTTTTTGCGAGCCGCCGCTGCCATTTCCGGTACGGGAGTCCCCAAATCGGGTGTAAAAGGGCCGTTCAGGTGAGGCATTAATTCGTTCAGATCAATCTCGATCAGCTGATCGAAATATTTTTCCGGATTGGCATACACCTCTTCGTCACCTGTAAGGTATTCTTTTATTTCGTTAGCCATATCTGCCACATCACCGCGCTTGGTAGCTCTCAGATAACGCTCCATACTTTCATCATAACCGAATGTGGAGGTAGTGGCACCAATCTCAGCACCCATATTACAAATAGTTGCTTTTCCGGTAGCCGATAAACTTTTGGCGCCATCGCCGAAATATTCCACCACGGCACCTGTTCCGCCTTTTACCGTAAGTATTTTTGCCACTTTCAGGATAATATCTTTCGGGGCCGTCCAGCCGTTCAGTCTTCCGGTCAGTTTAACACCGATCAGTTTGGGCATTTTCAGTTCCCACGGCATATCTGCCATCACGTCCACCGCATCAGCACCGCCAACACCGATGGCAATCATGCCAAGTCCGCCGGCATTTACCGTATGTGAGTCGGTACCTATCATCATACCGCCCGGGAATGCATAATTTTCGAGTACAACCTGGTGTATAATCCCTGCTCCCGGTTTCCAGAAACCGATACCGTACTTGTTGGATACCGACGCCAGGAAATCGTACACCTCCTGGTTGGTATATTTGGCTCTTTTCAGGTCTTCTTCGGCACCGTCTTTTGCCTGGATCAGGTGGTCGGCATGTACTGTAGAAGGAACGGCTACTTTGTCTTTTCCGGCCTGCATAAACTGCAGCAAAGCCATCTGCGCCGTTGCATCCTGCATAGCTACCCGATCAGGTCTGAAATCGACATACGACTCCCCTCTATTGTAAGTTTGCTCCGGAGTTCCCTCATCCAGATGTGCATATAAAATCTTTTCGGTTAATGTCAATGGTCGTTGCAAAAGGTCTTTTGCCGCATTGATGCGCACGGGCATGCTTGCGTACACCTTCTTTATCATATCAATATCAAATGCCATGGTGTGTAAATTTTTCTTAATTAATTATGTAAAATACCCGAACAGAAAACAGGTAATGAATCCTGTTAAGCGCTGGCAAAAGTACGAATTTTAGTAAAGGAATAAAACAGGTAATTAAGGTATCTCCATGCCGGTTACTCCTTGAGTCCCCTGCCGCTTTTATTGATCTTTCCTTCCGATTTGAATTCTCCGATCAGCTTGTCAAGTACGCCATTCACAAAAACCTTGCTGTTGGCTGTGCTGAAATATTTGGCCAGCTCAATGTATTCGTTCAGAGTTACTTTGAGCGGAATAGTTTCCATTTCCTGTAACTCGTTAATTGCCATTTTCAGCAGGATAATATCCATCAGCGGGATGCGGTCGTACTCCCAGTTTTTTGTTTTTGACTTGATGATCTCCGTGCTTTCATCATCTCCCAGGATAGTTTTCCTGAACAGTACTTTTACGAAATCGAGGTCTTCATTCTTCTCTTTGTATTCTTTATAAATACCGGGCATTGGGGTATCTTCAGTAAACCTGGGAGAGGCTGTTTCAAAAAATTTGATCAGCAGTAAAAGCACCAGATCGTAACCATCTACAAAATAGATGCTTTTCTCTTCATAGAAGAATCTGAGTGACTCAAACTCTGACAACAGCTGATCCGTCATCTGGATCATGAACTTTTTATCTTCGTCAAAGGAAGAAGTGACAGATGACATATATTTTTTGTAGAAATTTGTTTTTCGCAATTCAGCATAAAACTTCCGGATCATCTCTTCCTCGTCCGACCAGTTTATTTTATAAGATGCCACAAGCCTGTGAAAACTTTTGTTGGTTTCCAAAACTTTAAAGACAGGATTCTGCACAAATTTCAGATTCGGGTTCAGGTCTTCTTCGGTAGGATAAAACTTCTTTTTGTTCTGTTCAAGACGCTCTTCGGCGAATTTTTTCACCTCTAAAACAAATGAAAGCTGGTAAATGAACAGTTCATATAATTTATCGATTCCATCGAGCAGTTCTCTTTCAGCTTTTGGGAGCTCCGACTGCCCCCCGGTGTACCAGGAATAAAGCGACTGCAACACTTTTATTCTTAGATGCCTGCGGTATAACATAATTATATGAACTTATAAATATTAGCTGCAAATTTAAAGTTTTAAATGGTTTATACAACCGTAGGAACACAATTAAAATGGAAGAAGGAGAATCAGGAATGTAATAACTGAGAAAAAACCAGATATAAATGAAAACACCTACATTTCATTCAATGGGATTTTTCACCCGGAAACATTTTGCCCCAGGTATCTGAAGGCATACAAAACAATATTCAGGTCTTTCCAGATGTTGTAATCACGGGCGTAGAGGATATTCAGTTTTCCGGCTGTTTCTTCATCTGTCTCTTTCAGTTTCATCGCATTGGCCGGATTCAGCACTCCTTTCCTGATCTTCGGCAGGTGAATTTCTTCGCTGGTGACAGGACAATACCCCACCCAGCTTCTGAAGCCAAAAAGGACGCTGAATATATTCTTCAGAAAACCTGCCGGATATTTCTGAAAGAACACCGCTACAGGCGATATAACTATAAAGACAAGGCTCAGCACAATATCCAGAAGTCGTTTATTCCTTCTGTTCGCCACTTTATCTACGGCATTAATATGTACGGTGTACAGATCGCCACGTGTATGTATGGAGTTGCTGCCAATAATCGACAGGCTGTCTTCAGGAGCTATTTTATAATCTACCTGCGTGTGTTGCCACTCGGTCATTTTGTCGATAATCATCTGATGGGGAATATTCTTAGAACAGAAAATTACCTCATCGATATTATAAATAGTGATGATATCCAGAACCTGGTTAATGTTCCCAACAAAATCCTTATCCTTTTTTAGTCTTTCGCTGCTGCTCACCAGGCCAACATATTCATGCCTGGCATAGGCCGACTCGAGTAATTTCGCCACTCTTTTAGCTTCTTCTTTTTCGCCGATCACAAGAAACCGCTGGCTTTGTTTTTCGCCTAATTGTATCCATGGTACTTTAAACAAATATAAAATCAGCCTGATGGCAGGAAGTGCTAATATACCCCAGACAGTACCCAGCAGGATCAACGCGCGCGAAAAACGCAGCGACTCGGGAAGTAACGCATACAACACAAGAATGATCACTGTTCCGGCACCCATACCAATGGCCGATTTCAGAATACGCACCGGTTTATCGTAACCACCACTGAAGAATATGGACAAGAGCCAGATAATTATGTACGAAGGAATGACATACACGTAAAAAGCATGCGGATAGCTACCCCCTTCGGTATAGATAAAACTCCTGCCCCAGATACCGGTGATGGCCAGTATTCCTCCCAACAACGCAGCGGCATCAATAACAGGCAGCAATAATTTTTCAAAAAGTCGTGAAAGAATCGCCAGAAAAGCTCTGAAATAAATAGCAAGGTTTATCAGGTAAGTAAAAAGGCGGGCATTTTTATAGGTAAAATGCTTTTTAGCAAAAATGACCATGGCATTATAAAACACAAGGACATAATTCACACTGCTTTTCTTGGTGCTTTCGCCTTTGTAATGGATGATGCGTGTTTCGGGATAATAAAAGTTTTTATATCCTGCTTTAATCACCCGGTACGACAGGTCAATATCCTCACCATACATAAAAAATGTTTCATCGAGCAAGCCGATTTCATCTAAGACTTTCTTACGCAACAGCATAAAAGCTCCTGATAAAATATCTACTTCGTGCGTCTCATTCTCATCCAGATAGCCCAGATGATATTTAGAAAATACTTTTGACCTGGGGAATACTTTGGAAATCCCGAACATTTTGTAAAAAGCAGCGGCAGGTGTTGGCAATCCTCTTTTTGATTCGGGCAGAAACTTTCCGGAGCCATCCACCATTTTAACTCCCAGTGCCCCTGCTTCGGGATGCTCATCCATAAAACCGATGATCTTTATAAACGTATCGTCTTCAACAACAGTATCCGGATTCAGCAG
>Ga0209834_10000575_pt1 | contig 22322 bp, 18 predicted proteins | sample Mar14236cmmetaG_FD_184134 | JGI IMG/M metagenome (GOLD analysis project Ga0209834, IMG submission 184134) | Marine hydrothermal vent microbial communities from Guaymas Basin, Gulf of California to study Microbial Dark Matter (Phase II) - Marker... ...
AGAACAAAATGGCGGAGGATGAGGGACTCGAACCCCCAAGGGCAGAGCCCGGCGGTTTTCAAGACCGCTGCCTTACCAATTAGGACTAATCCTCCATTCTAAAACTCTCTTATTCTGAGAATTAGGTTGATATATTCCGAAACGCTCTTTTGAGCTGTCAACATTTTCAAATAAAATTCTAAAATTCCATTTTTGTTGACATATCTTAGCATAAATTACTTTTTCTCACTCTATGCAGAGAATAGGAATCTTCTATAATCCGAAGTTATTTAAAAGTATTCAAAAACTGAAAGAACGCATCGCCTTTCTTCAGAAAAATGAATATATTATTTTCCTTTTGGAAAATCAAAAAAGGAAAGGATTACAGGGAATTTCCTATGTGAAAGATTTCACCAAAGATAACATTGACCTGCTTATTGTACTTGGTGGTGATGGAACAATTCTTCTTGCTTCAAAATTAGTTCTGAAAGGTAATACCCCACTTCTTGGATTCAATCACGGTAAGCTTGGTTTCCTTTCCGAGTGTGGGAAGGATGAGTTCAAACAGGTTTTTTCAGAAATTCAAAAAGGCGTATATAAGATCGAAGAAAGAATGGTAATTGAATGCACGACAATATTAAATTCCGGGAAAAAGAATTTTGCTCTGAATGATTGTGTTCTTTATAAAGGTAAATACCCTAAAATGCTCACATTTAAGATTTTAGAGGGCAATGAGTACCTCTTTGATATTGAAGCTGACGGGATTATCATTTCTACTCCTACCGGCTCGACCGGTTACAATATCTCTGCCGGTGGCTCGATCGTTTTTCCTCACACAAATGTACTCTTGCTCACACCGATCAATCCACATAATCAATTTATAAAACCCTTTATTTTTTCTGCAGAGAAAAAGCTCTCAATTCAATATACCAAAGGTAATGAAAAAATCTATGTTGCTATTGATGGTGAGAATGTTGAAACAATGAAAAAATTTGAGCAAATTGAAATTGAGAAATCATCATATACTTCCAAATTTATTAAGCTTCCTGACAAAACATTTGCTAAAATAGTAAGGGAAAAATTCATAGACTGATGTACACAAAAAAAAACGGCTTTGCCAAAGCAAATTTCGATCCAAAAACCGTGATCACAATTCCAAATGTTGTAACTTTAATCAGGTTGCTTATTCTGCCATTTGTGCTTGTAGCACTAAGTAAGGGTCAAAATGTACAGGCATTTATTCTAATATTAATTGCAGGATTCACTGATGTTCTTGATGGATTCCTTGCAAAGATATTGCATCAGGCAACAACTATTGGAAAAATTCTCGATCCGTTAGTAGATAAAATATTCATAGTATCAATATTGATTTTTCTCTATATTTATCGAAGCTTTCCCTCCTGGGCATTTTATCTTATTATTGCGCTTGAATTATTAATTTTAATCGGTGGTTATTGGCTTATAATGAAACATCACAAAATACCAAGTTCAAATATCCCTGGTAAAATTGCCGTAATTTTCATTAGTTTAGCTACATATCTTTATGTTATTGATTTGAATTCTATAAATAACTTTTTTATCATAGGAATAAATGTAAAAATTTTGACAATATTAATTGGAGTGACCTTACTTTGCATTGCAACAGTACGCTATGGAATAATATCCAAAAGAGAAATATCAAAAAACAATAGAAAGAAGAAGGATTAATGACAGCTCTTTATATTACCAGAAGAATCAAAAATGTTATAATGATCGGTGTGGTAATTATCGCACTGATAATTGCATTTAGCAAATCACAGATAATCAACGCATTTCTAAAGCCCTCTGATATAATGGGGCAGACACCCAAAAAAGCTGAAGAAATGTTCAACAAATCAAAATATGATACAAAGATTGAGTTAAAATATATCACAAAAGATATAAAGGAAATAAAACGAGCTGTTGATGATATTATTATTACCAACGATCTCAATACAATCTATTCAAAGAGTTCATCTAACAATATTGCAAAGCTCATAGAAATTCCACGTGATGACTACAAAGAGATAATTACCTCGTTGCGGAATCATGAAGAATTGAAATCTGATGAACTTGTTCAGTCAGCAGAATCGGCACCGATAGAATCTCTAAAACAGAGGATTAAAGATGAGGAAAAGATAAAAGAAAAACTACTTAATGATCTTACGCAAGTGCGAAGTGTTTATGAGACAGAGAATCTTCAGCAAAATCTGAAGCGGCAAAACGATACTCTCGATTCATTAAGGCAGTCCCTTACCGCTAAAAAGCTGCAGACAAATAATGTTCTCGCGAAAATTGATATTTCCAAATTTGTTTCTCGAGCAGATGTCACACAACACGCATTCAAATCTTTTCTCGCAACATTTGTGATTTCTTTACTCTTCATTTCTGTAGCACTTTTTGTGATTTATTTTATCATAATCCTATTCACAAAACTCTTTTCAATTCTTGGCATAAAAACTACGCATGGTAAACCATCCCGTTATGGTTCTACTTCAAGTTATGGATATGGATATGATTATGGTTCAAAGAAAAAAATAAAGAGAAAATATATCAGAAAACCAAGAAGCGGGGAAAGCGAAAATTCCGAAGAGCACAAAGATAAAGAAGATAAATAGTTCTCAATATGATAATTTGGCTTAGTTTGATAATCGCTGGACTTTTACTCATCTTTCTTGAGCTCTTTTTTCATAATCTCACATTGTTGAGTTTTGGAGCAGCAGCTCTCTTTACTGGAATGATAAACATTCTTGGAATGAGAAATATTCTGATTTTAATATTGTTTTTCTGCTTGTTTTCATTACTCAATTTATTTGTGCTGAAAAAGTTGCTCTCAATGCTGATAAGGAAGAGATAATTCAGTGTTGCAAAGTTTGACAAAAAATCCACTCAGCAATTTTCTTGCTCAAAATTAGAAATTTTAGGAGATTCAATGCCAAGTCATAAATCTTGTGAAAAAAGATTGCGTTCGGATGCAAAAAAGAAAGAACGAAACCACTATGTGAAAAAGAGTATCAGCACGATCATAAAGAAAATCAAAAAGTCCACTGATAAAGCAGAAATGGATACATTGCTGGTTCAAGCTCAATCTATTATTGATAAAGCAGCTAAAAAGGGAGTTATACACAGAAATAACGCAGATAGAAAAAAATCAAGGTTAAGTAAATTTGTAAAAAATTTTGAAGCTAATTAGCATCTACTTTGAATAAAAAAAGAGTATCTGTCATAGTTCTGCTGGTGGGTATATTTATTACATGCCCCTTGTTTGGAGATTTGACAGTTTCAGTATTACGATCAACTACAGATAATCTTACAATTGAATTCATTCTTCCCGAATATCAGATTCTTTCAAGAGAAGGATACTCATATATCGAATGTCCGGAACTTAAACGAGAAGAGATCGAAGGAAGGATCGATCTTCCTTATTATTCTTTTCTGATCGGAGTACCTACAAATGGGAATGTGCATTCTACTATTATTTTAAAAGAGGATAGTTTTTTTGATTTAACTGCCCCTGTCGCTCCGTTCCCAAAATTTATAAAAGAATCTCAAGATGAAACTTATACTCATGTTTATGAGATAAAACAGGATGTCTATTTACCCGAAACATCGAAAGAATTACTCGAAATATCCGAACCTTATCTCTGGCGGCAACAGACAGTTGTAATGGTGATTATACGTCCATTCACTGTTCATAATAATAGACTTAAAATCGTCGATAAGCTTAAGCTATCATTCTCGCTCACCGGCAACAAAGCTGCTAACCCATTTACTGATAAGAATTTTGAAAAGATTTTTAAAAATACCATAATCAATTTTGATATTTCTAAACATTGGAGCTCGGAGAAACGAGTTCAAAAGCAGGATAATCCTTTTTCACATGCAGACAGATGGTTCAAGATACCTATTACTGAAAGTGGAATTTGTAAGCTGACTAAGCAGGAATTATCTCAAGCTGGAATAGACGTAGAAAATCTCGACCCAAACGAAATAAAGGTATTCAATGGAGGGGGATATTCACAAGATCGTGATATCTTTAATTCGTTATATCCATTTGAAGAAGTGCCGGTATTCGTAAGTGCAAACGGTTCTGATTTCACAGTGTATTTTTATGTAAGGAGTACAAATGGCTTCCAATTAAACCAAGATTATAATCAATATTTTAATCCATACACTGGTGAAAATATCTATTGGCTCACTTATAATTATAATACAGATCTTACTTCACGCAACAATTCTCAAAACAAATCTCCTCGCGATCAAACAAAACGGGAAACGCTTACAACATACCGTTATTCCGAGCATTTCGAAAAAGAAAAAGTTCGTTCTGAACCAGATGGAATAGTATGGTACTGGCAGAGTTTTATAGGAAGCGGTGCAAAAACTAAAAACTTCGATTTCTCTGTTTCTGAACTCAACACAAACGAGCCACAGGAACTTATTATAAATTTCAATATTAATCCATATTCTTCTATTACAACCTATGTAAACGGAATATTACTAACTAAATATACATCGAGGGGATCACACATTACCTATACAGGAAATTTCTTCCAAAATGGGAAGAATACACTAAAGATTGTACAATCAGCATCCAGCTCTCAAGCACTCTATTTCGATTATTACGAGATTAGCTACACGAAAAATCTAAAGATGGAGAATAATTATCTCGAATTTTCCCTCCCTCAAGATAGTTTAGGATACACTGTTAATGTGACAAATGTTTCTAATAATGAGCTTCAGATATTCCAGATAAGAAATTTTGATCAAGCTTCTAAAATCACAAATTATAATTATGCAAGTAACACCCTCTCATTTGAAGCGACCTCAGATACAGCTGGCACAAAATTCTGTATTGTCAGCAATGGGGGATATATTATTCCGGATGTGATTGAAGAAAAATTCAAACCACTTGTGTATTTGAATGGCGCAGAAATACGTTCATATCTAAGAGATGAAGTAACACTTGCAAATACTGAAGCTATTATAATTACACCGGCACAATTTTGGGAAAAATCAAAAGAGCTTGCAGATGTTCATATTCAGTATGACGGCTTGAATGTGATGGTTGTGAATATCGATGATATTTATGATGAATTTTCATGGGGATTGACCGATGTCGTTGCAGTGAGATATTTCCTAAAATACGGTTTTGATTATTATGCCATAATTCCGGAAAGAAAATTATCTTATGTAGTGCTCGCAGGTGATGGAACCAATGACTTTCGTGGTTATGAACCGGGCTCTGAAGAAAAAAATAAAATCCTTCCATTTTTAAAAGTAACAACTGTATCTGATGACAAATTTGTATATTTTACAAATACAAATCCTTCTTTGATGATAGGTCGTTTTCCCGGTTATACTAGTTCTCAAATGGAAATTATGATAGATAAGACAATTGATTATATTACTCAACCAAATTATGGTTACTGGCGCAACCGTGTGATCCTGTGTGCGGATGATTTTCTTAAAGATGGTCGTCATAAAGAAACAATAAATACTTATAATGCAGAGTTATGTGCTCGCCTTATTGAAGATAATGTTGAGCTGGTAGAAGTGTATGGAATTCGTTATCCTCTTGATGAGTTCAAAAAACGCCCTGAGGCAAATAAAGATCTCATTAAAAAAATAAATGAAGGTGCAGCAGTGTTCTATTACATTGGTCATGGCGGTTATGATGTCATGGGTGATGAGGATTATTTTAGAGCGAGCAGAGATATTGGTAAATTAAACAATGGGGATATGTTAAATTTCTTTATTGCTGCTTCATGTAATATCGGATATTTTGATTCTAATACCATAGAATGCACAGTTGAAAGATTTTTATATACAAAAAACAGAGGAGCAGTAGCAGCTTTTGCAGCAACTCGTGGAGGTGGGTATGGACCTTGCACAAGGATAGTTGATTATATTGTTAATGGTGCAAGTGAAAGAATAAGAATAGGGGAGGCAGTTATAATTTCTAAGGGTGGAAGTGTACCGAAGTCCTATGAAAGTTATTTGCTCTTTGGCGATCCAATGTTGAGATCTGCTTTACCTGCAATCAGAGGAAATATTACCATTGCTCAAGAGCTTGCCGATTCGCTCCAGGCACGCCAAACTGCCGAATTACGGGGAATTATTGATACAACCGGTTGTCAGCTTGATGAAGTTTTTATTGTAGTTTATGATACCGATTATGACAAGGTATATGAATATGAGGAAAAAATCGAAAACGTATGGGTGACAAAAGATACAACTTTTATTGAAAAGGGAAAGGCGATTTTTAAAGGTCCAGTCTCAACACAGGATTATGATTTTGATTTTGGCTTTATCGTTCCTGATGATATATATGGTGGACAATTAGGTCATATCTTGAGTTACTCGGAAAGCTCCTCAGAAGAAGTAGATGTTGCAATGCGCTATAATAAACGTGATGATATAAAAAATCATGATCTTATCATAAATGGATATGCAGAATCTGAGAATGACGGACCTCCGCAGATCACAATGTGGATGGATAATGATGCTTTTAAGAGTGGAGATTATGTTTCTTCATCACCTCTTGTATATATAGAAATCCTTGATAGTAACGGTGTTAATATTACTAATTATCCTGGTCATCGCATTTTATTAACTGTTGATAATGAAGATGAATATAATATCACTGAATATTTTGTATATGATCTGGACTCCTATATAAAAGGTTCGATTGAGTATCAACTGGAATCAATTCCTGCAGGTATTCACACCCTAAGATTAGAAGTTTTTGATAACTTAAACGAAGTTGCCTTTGAAGAAGTTGAATTTAAGATAAAAAGTCCTGATAATATCGATGTGCGAACAGTGCTGAATTATCCAAATCCAATGGATGATCATACTTATTTTACCTTCTATCTTGATGGCGATGCTTCCGTAGATATTGAGATTTTTACAATTGCCGGAAGGAAGATAAAAATAATTGATAATCAGATCCTACATGCAGGATATAATCAAGTGTTATGGAATGGGAAAGATGAGGATGGTGATGTTCCATCAAACGGAGTATATTTTTATAAATTGATAGTTAACGGGAAAAGGATTGATGATGTTTTCAAGATTATTATTTTCTATTAATAGTATTTATTTATTTTCTCTTTATAATAAATTTGACAAGCAACAGTAATATTTTTAAAATTGGAAACGCTATAAAAAAACTAGTCTTTATAATGAAAAAAGATGAGGTTATGTTAAAAGAAATGATTGCTATGTTAATGTCTAAGATAGGCCTTAAACCAGTTTTATCTCATAGCTTATCAACTGGTTACACCCTAAGGGGAATTTTATTAACTTCTAAGTTAGGTTTTTAATTTATGTTAACGAAATCTGATTTTATTAAATCGGAGGAGACGAAATGAAAAAACTTATTGGATTAACGATCGTGGCTTTGTTCGTTACCTCACTTGCGTTTGCAACCAATCAAACAAGTGGAGAAATGACACAAAGTACACCTTCTAACTTTGAATTACACCCGAACTTTACTCCTGATGAACAACTTCACAGAGTAGCACCAAAAGATGTGAATCCTTATCGTGATGCACCGGAACCGGAAGGAATGGTTCTAACTTATCACGAAAACTTTGAAGCAGAAGATGATATTTTCTATTATAACGGTGTTGCTTATGTCTGGTATTGTCCGGAAGAAGCGCTTGAATTTGGTACTCGTTTCACAGCTTATAGACCCGGCGACCTTGTAGGTGCATGGTTCTATTGGTATTCCGGAAATGGGGGAAATGCTGATGTTCATGTTTATGCAGATGATGGCACAGGTTATCCGGGAGCAGGATTGGGCAGCCTTACTGTAACACCAGTACTTGGTACATGGAATTACGTTGACCTTACTTCTCTTGCAATCGCAGTTGACCCAGCAGCAGACTTCTTTATAACTTATAGTGTACAAGCCGGTGATACTGTGAATATCGTTTCAGATGACGGTTCATCCGGACAAAACAGATCAGTCGAACAGCTTCCCACTGTAAAAGATTGGACTTATGTTATTGATGATTACGGCGCAGATTATGAATGGTGTATCGATGCAGTTATCGAGCATACAACTGATCCCTGGGTCCCTGAAATTGCCGGTCGCTGGCAATTGGTTGATACAGATTTTAACAGCCCCACACATTCATGGTGGATCGCTGATAACCCTGCATATCAAGGATATAACTGGATCAGCTCGAATCCCATTCAGCTAACAGACGAATACGGATTAATGGAGATTGATTTTGCTTACAGAAGCAGTTTACCTGACGCAGTTTATCCCGATGAATACTGGTCTTTCTATATTGGAAACACGGCTAATGCAATTGATTGGCATGCTTCGACCTATAATGGTTATAACGCTGGCACATCATGGTATTGCGGTGATGAAGTACTCCATGAGTACGGCACCAGCGCAATTTACTATCTATACACACCGGACATCGACCTAACGGATGCCTGTGAAGCTACATTGACCTGTATGCTTGACTATGATATGGAAGCACCCGGTGGAGAAGATCCTCCATTTGACGGCTGGGATGTCGCAACTATTCAGATCTCAACAGATGGCTGGGCAACAAAAAGTTTCCTTGAAGATCCTACAAATCCATATAATGTTACTGTTGCATTCGCCGGTTGGGCAAATACTTCAAATCCAGCAGATACTTTAAGCTATCCCGGATGGGGTGGTCCAAGTCCTGCCGGTTGGTTCGAAGGAACTTTCGATCTTACCCCATACATTGGTGAAATAGTGCAGATCCGCTTTACCCTTGCTTCAGATCCTTATTCAGTAGCTGAGGGCTTCTGGGTTGATAATGTTGACATTGATAAAGACGGAACAATCATATTCTCAGATTATGATGAAACTAACTTAATACCTGATGCTCCAGTCGTTGTTCTTGAAGAGCTTGATTATTTAGATGCTTATACTGATTCTGATTGGGTTTATACGGCTGCGTATGATATTTCGCTGTATGCAGGTGAAGAAGTAATCATTAAGATGAAGGCTACTCTTGCTGATGATGCTGGAACCGGAGAAGGTTTCTGGTTCGATGATATCGAGATCTATGGAGCAAACCTTCCATTACATGATATGGGTGCTATGTTCAACGTAATGCCCTATGGCGCTACTGAAGGCGAAGACTACAGCCCTGGTATTGTGTATGGAAACTTTGGTACATCTCTCGAAGCACCTCAACTAAAAATGGATAATCTTGATTATGGGACAACTCCATTTGATTACTATAACAACAATCCAACAGCAATTGATTATGGAGAGTATGAACTTGGTTGGCTAACTCAACTGGAACCACTTCCTGTCGCTGGCTGGTATGACTTCATGGGCTGGACATATGTCGGAGGAGACGAAGATACATCGAATGACACAACTTATATCTACGATATTGAAGTATATCCTCCAGGATATGCCGAATTCGGTAATAACTCCAGAGTATGGAACCAAGATTTCTATACTTCCGGTTATTGCGGAAACTGGTTTGACATCTTCCCTAGTTCCAGATTGACAACTTTTGATATCTACTCAGTCTGGACTCAGGTTGTTAACTACGGTGAAACCGGAGATACTGATGTTTGGACGATTGAAATATTTGAAGCAATCGATGACATTACACCCGGAGCACTTCTTCTTACGGAATCTTTCGACTGTACAGGCATTGACGGTGGAGATTTCGGTTGGGTTGAATTCGTACTTACCACTCCATTACATATTACAGGTAACGTTATTGTGATGCAGAGCGGACCGTGGGTAGATGTAAATGCTGGCACCCCAGGTGTTAGTTATTGGCCAGTATTTGACAACATGGTACGCCAGTATCTTGGAGTCGGTGCATACTATGGACACAGCATCTATGGCGATATTGGCGATCCATCAAGTTGGGGACACTCTTCAGGTGACCGTTTCGTCAATATCTATGGTCGTGTGGACTATTCCACAGGTCCAGATGTTCCTGGTGACGCGAGTTACCTCAGTCAGAATGTACCAAATCCTGTAACCAATAATGCAACCATTAGTTACAACATTAAAGGTTCACCTATGAACAAAGCAGAGATCAAGATATTCAATGTACTTGGTCAGCTTGTTGATACAATTCAGGGTGAAAACGGTGTCGCAACCTGGAATCCAGGTACCGCACCTAATGGTGTCTACTTCTACAAGGTATCATCTGATGACTTCACTTCAGTGAAGAAAATGATCCTTATGAGATAATAGATTACAAATATAGCCCTATCCTGATTCTTCGGGGTAGGGCTTTTTTTTTATAAAATTCATGGAAAAAACTTTAAAAACTAATTACTCGAAAATTCAACCTCTTATTTATCTGATAGCGCTTTTGATATTAGTAAATCCTTTATTTTTTAATACACAAAAACTTCTTTTCTTTCCAGTCAAAATTATTATTCAACAAATTCTTATTTTAGCAATACTTCTATTTTATATCTTCTCTAAAGATTATAATAAAATTAAATTATCATATCCAATAATTATCATTACTATTTACATAGTATATTTATTGCTGAGAACCTTGCTACAACCAGTTCCTGTTTTCGGATTTCAGCAGTTGTACTATCTCTTTCCTTATGCATTGCTTTTCATCATTATTTCTCAATTACAAATCAATAAGACAGAAAAACTTTTCATTAGCAATACTTTTCTTTTTAGCTTCATTATTTCAATTTTGTTTGGTGTATATTTGCAGGCAAAGCACTCCAGTTTTTCTAATTTTTCACGTTTGCAACTGACATGGGCAAATGCAAACTATCTGGCGAGCTATTTGCTTGTTACAATTGGATTTGTCGTGTTTTCATGGAAGAAATCGAGAGAGAAATGGATTCGTTATATTGCACTCGCAAGCTTAGTCGTTGCTCTTATATTTATGCTGTGGACACAATCCAGGGGAGGATTAGTCAGTTTAATTCTTGTACTTCTTTTCATATACATTATTTATTCCATAAAACAACGGAAAAGATTACATATTATTATATCTATTGCCCTTCTATTACTGCTCGTAATAAGCTCCTATTTTGTCTTTAAAACGATACGACCACAAACCGTAACTTTCCGAGCCAGAATTTATAAAGCTGACGCTGAATACATAAAGCATAACTGGTTAGCTGGAAGCGGATTGGGAACCTTTGTGCGAGAATTTCCACAATATCGGCTGAGTGATTATAAACTTATTGGTCAGGAGGATATAATATCTCATGCCCATAATGAATTTATTGAGATCTGGGCTGAAACCGGTGTTATTGGACTTGCATTATTTATCATTTTCCTTATAGCTCTTTTTGGACAATATAAACGAAATCTAAAGTCAAATAATAAATATTTCATTTATGCAATCGCATTTTCGCTGATACTTCTATTAATTCATAATCTATTCTCCATTACGATGCGGATACCGCCTATCCTTATCTATTTCTTTATACTTGCAGGTTTGTTATCAGCCAATTATTCGAATGATGCGGAAAAGAAATCAAAATCTGTAAACAAATATATATTAATATTATTCGTGCTTGCTTTGTTAGTTTGTATATTCCAGCAGTATCGGAATGTGCAAGGGTTAAAGCATTTCTCAAGGTCTGAGGAATATCTTGCTTCCAAAGACAGCAATTTACTTACAGGTGCGATTCTTGAAGCTAAAAAGGCACACAAATACATTCCGAATAATACAGATTTTCTATACTATCAGGGATTGCTCTACACTTTTCATGATGAGTATGCAAAAGCACTTCAAGCTTACGATAGACTGGAGCAGATTTCACCCTATTATCCACAACTCCATTTCTGGAAAGGATATGTACTTTCCCTGAAGGGTGATTGGAATAGTGCTTTGGATGAATTCAAAACAGAGATAAAATATAACCAATATCCAAAAGTATATTTCAATATAGCAATTGCGTATCATTATCTGAATGAAGAGAATAATTCAATGATCTATTTCATGTATTTTGTTGAAAAGATCAAAGAAAAAATTGAAAGACATCTAATTAAAAATAAAGAAAGAATTCTGGAAGAAGAAGGTAGGAATCTGAAATTCGCATTGGATAAACTGGCAAATTTTCATAAAAATAATCCTGCTTTGATTAATAGGATCAATTATTTAAGTCGATATTTTTTTTACAGAAAAGAATAAATAATAAAAAACTCTTTAATTTTCTTTACTGCCATTGAGGCACCCTTTTTAAATAGCTTTTTTTAAGGAACATCAAGGTAAACATGAAAAAGCAATATGATGAACTCGTGAAGAAGCTGATTGAGAAATATCCTGAACGAAAGAAGGAATTTATTACCGGCTTATCAGAAGAAGTTGAGTTGCTTCAAATCGAGAAATTGAATAAAATAAAAGCCCAACAAAATAATCAAAAAGTGTTTAAAAGTCTTGACAAAATTCGCAATATTACACGCTCAAATAGTAATCTTTTACATTCATTACTTGAAGCGGTGAAAAACTATGCAACACTTGGTGAAATTTGTAATGTTTTACGTGAAGAGTTTGATGAATTCAACGAACAATTAGCACTTTAAGATGAATATAATAATATGAAAAAGATTAGAATATTAATTGCAAAACCCGGTCTTGATGGGCATGACAGAGAAGAAAAATTCGTTACTCGTGCACTTAGAGATGCCGGCTATTCAGGAACATCTTCAGAAAAAATTATTGAATTCATAAACAATAACTCATCGGAATAGTAATTAGTTAAAGGAGTCCCTATGGCAAAGTATCCTGTTGAACCGTTCAAGATAAAAATGGTCGAGCCCATAAAAATGCTGAGTAGAGAGCAAAGAATACATAAGATCAAACAGGCAAAATACAACCTTTTCAATATCATAGCTGAAGATATCTTCATCGACCTTCTGACAGACAGCGGAACCTCTGCAATGAGCGATTCACAATGGGCTGGCATCATGCGCGGTGATGAGTCCTATGCAGGAAGCCGAAGCTATTTGCACTTTGAGCAGGCAATAAAAAATATCTTTGGATATGAGAATGTGATTCCCACACATCAGGGACGCGCAGCAGAAGCGCTCCTTTTTTCAACGATTCTAAAGACGGGTGATTATGTGCCGAGCAATATCCATTTTGATACGACTGAGGGCAACATTCGCAATAATGGTGGAATGCCCGTAAATTGCGTTATAGATGAAGGATTGGATCCTGCAAGCACGTTTCCGTTCAAGGGTAATATTGATATCAACAAACTTCAAAAATTGGTTGATGAAGTTGGATTGGATAAGATTCCTATTGCAATGATCACTATTACAAATAACAGCGGTGGCGGGCAGCCGGTTTCACTCGAGAATATCAAGCAGGTGTATAAATTCTGGAAAAAGCACAATGTGCCGCTTTTTATTGATGCATGCCGTTATGCAGAAAATGCCTATTTCATTAAACTGAGGGAAAAGGGTTATGAAAATGCATCTATAAAAGATATTGCAAAAGAGATCTTTGCTAATGCCGATGGCGCTACCATGTCCGCAAAAAAAGATGGGCTGGTCAATATCGGTGGCTTCATTACAATGAAGGATAGCGAACTTGCCAAGCAAATGATAAGCCGACTGATCATAACAGAAGGTTTCAGAACCTATGGCGGAATGGCTGGGCGTGATCTTGAAGCTGTGGCGATCGGTTTACAGGAAGGATTGAACGAGGATTATCTGAAATATCGAATTGAACAAACTGCATATCTTGGTGAAAGTCTCCTTGAACAAGGAATTCCAATTGTGCAACCTCCCGGCGGTCATGCGATCTATCTCGATGCCCGCTCTATACTGCCAAATATATCACAAGAATATTTTCCAGGACAAGCTCTTTCTGTATCGATGTACATCGAAGGTGGCATTCGCAGTGCAGAGATCGGCGGTCTTATGTTTGCGTATATTGATGAAAAAACGGGTAAAACTATCTATCCCGAACTCGAACTTGTACGGCTTGCAATTCCTCGTCGTGTTTATACAAGATCACACCTCGATTATGTTGTTCAAACAGTGAAGAAAGTTATGGATAACAGGCATACCCTCAAAGGATTACGCATAACTTATCAACCAAAATTGCTCAGACATTTCACTGTCGAGTTAGAAGAAATTTCTTAGGATTAGTATGGGAAAAACAATTATTGAAAAATTAATTCAGCTTCATTCTGATGAAGAGGTATCAGCAGGAAAAATTGTGTGGATGAAGCTTGATATTCGCACGGCTCGTGATTTCGGCGGACCAAATGTGGTTAAAAATCTGGAAAAGCATTATCCTGATGAAGAGCTACCTGATAAAGAAAATGTCTTCTTCACCTTTGATACTGTTGCTCCTGCCAAGACTATTCCTTATGCAAACAATCAACAGATTTGCCGTGATTTTGCTCACAAAAACGGACTCAAAGTTTATGATGTAGATGCAGGTATAGGCACACATATTCTCATGGAAAAAGGATTTGCACGCCCGGGAAGAACTCTTGTCGGAACTGACAGCCATTTCAACATTCTTGGAGCAGTAAATGCTTTTGGACAGGGAATGGGGGACCAGGATATTGCTTTTGGATTTCGAACCGGGAAAACGTGGTTTGAAGTTCCGGAAACAATAAAGATCAATCTTAAAGGCAAATTTTCATATCCTGCTACAGGCAAAGATCTTGTGCTTTTTATACTTAAGAAAATTGGCAGCAAGGGAGCTCTCGGAAAATGTATTGATTATTATGGTGAATGCTTACAGGATTTGACCTTTGCCGAATATATAACTTTATGCAGTATGATGACGGAAATGGGCGGCATTGTTGCTTTCCCAGAACAAAATGCTCAAGTAACTCAATGGCTGAAAGAACGAACAGGCGAAGATCAAAAGTTCATTGTTGCTGACGAAGATGCTAAATATTCAGAAGAAATTGAGATTGATGTTTCCGGCTTACAACCCCAGATCGCATGCCCACCAAAACCAGATAATGTCAAAGATGTATCTGAACTCAAAGGATTAAAAGTGGGCTCGGTTTTTGTGGGTTCTTGCACTAACGGTAGAATTGAAGATATGCGCTATCTTGCTGATATTCTGAAAGATAATCATGTTGCAAAAGGTGTAATGCTTAGGGTAGTTCCTGCCACAAGAGAGGTTTATGGTCAGATGCTCCATGAAGGTTTAATCGATATATTTTTCAACGCTGGAGCTATTGTATCAAATCCAGGATGTGGCGGATGTGCATCAGGGCAAATCGGCATGACTGGCAAAGGTGAAATACAAATATCAACTTCGAATAGGAATTTCAAAGGCAAGCAAGGTGATGGCGAAACCTATCTGGCAAGTCCGCTCACCGCTGCATTGGCTGCATTAAAAGGAGAGCTATAAACTAACAATATGAAGAACCTGTTTTTATTGCTGATACTGGTAATCATTCTGATATCTTGCACACATCAGGAACAACTCATCGAAATTGAACCTCCTGATCCTTATGATCATGTTTATGGAAAACTCAAAACTGGAAAGTCGCTCTATTCCATTCTTCTTGATAATGACGTATCCTATCAGGATGCATACAAAATAACAAAAGAGCTTAACAATCTTTATGATCTGCGTTACTCACATCCCAATGACGGTTTCCATCTTAAAATCGATACCCTTGGAGTGGTTCAGATCATAGAATATCTGCCAAACAAAATTGATAAATATATTGTAGTTAGAGATTCTACTGATGAATTTGAAGTTTTTCATGAAAAGTTAGTGCTTGAAAAAGACGTTCGCTTGCTTACAACTACATTAAAATCATCTTTGTATGAGACCCTTGTAGATGAGGGATTAGACCCGCAATTGGTCATGAAGTTCAGTGACATTTTTCAATGGGATATTGATTTTTTTATAGACCCACGTGAAGGTGATACATGCTCTATCATATATGAAGCATTTAGTCATAATGGGGAAATCCTCAAATATGGAAATATTTTGGGAGCTTCATATCGAGGGAAACTTTTTGATCTCACCGCATATTACTTTGATAATGGCGGAAATGTGCGCGGATATTACTCAAATGACGGAGAATCCTTCCAAAAAGCATTTCTGCGTTCTCCTCTAAATTACTCTTTCATAAGCTCATATTTTGGAATGCGCCTGCACCCGATCACCAAAAAAGTATGGCTTCACAACGGAGTTGATTATGCAGCTCCTCATGGAACACCTGTTGTCAGCTCTGCGGATGGAACAGTTATTCATAAGGGTTGGAAAGGTGGGCATCCCACACCTAAAGGTAATACCGGCGGGTACGGAAATACAGTGATGATCCGACACACGAATGGTTATAAAACTTTGTATGGTCACCTGAGTGCTTATGTGAAAAATCTCTATGTTGGCAAGCGTATTAAACAGGGAGAAGTGATCGGTTACGTGGGGTCAACCGGCTGGTCAACTGGTCCACATCTGCATTACACGATCTATCAGCATGACAAACCTATTAATCCTCTTTCTCTGAATAATGTGTCCGGTCCTCCGATTCCTGAGCAATCCATGAATGAATTTATGGATTCTGTTCACTATATTGACGAGCTCTTCAAAGAATCCCAAAAGACATTTCTCCAATCAATTTTTGGTTAGCATGAACAAATTCTGCAAAAACACGCTTATAGGTGATTTAAAAAGTAAAAAAATTTGACAGTTTAAATGGATTGTCACGTCTTTACCTACAATGCAAAAAAATTGTACAATAACAGGAAAAATTTGGCTCATTACTGACCATCAGAACACTCTTATTAATGATATTGACACTGATATGATCTTTCATAATCAATACCTTGCGATCACAGATATCGATACAATGGGGCAATACACCTTTGATAATCTTGAAGGTTGGAAAGACTTTTATTCAAAAGCAAAAAAGGGTGACATCGTCATTGTTGGTAAAAATTTTGGTGCCGGCTCATCACGTCAGCAGGCGGTTGATTGCTTTGCATCACTTGGTATTCAAGCCATTCTTGCAGAATCCTTTGGTGCGATCTATAAAAGGAATGCTATTAATTCAGGAATGCCAATTATAACTATTACAGATATTGATCTTTCAAAATTATCACAAAGGGAAGAAATCACTATCGATCTTGAAAATGGGACAGTTTCTAATCAATATATAAATATCCAACCTTTCTCAAAAGTTCAATTCGATATCTATAAAGCCGGGAATTTGTTTACGTTTGGTAAGAAAATAATAGAGAAATAAAAAAAATATAAAGAAAGGAGCAACAAAAGTGAAAGTTTGTAGTAAATTTGGACTATTGCTTTTGATGTTTACGCTGTTACTTGTGAGTTCTGCATTTGGAGCAATAGTACCCAATAATGAAGCTGTTGAAGGTCTGAAAGTTGAAGATGTTCCTCATGATGATGGCGGAGGACTTACACTGAGCTGGAAACCTCTGCCCAAAGAGAAGCGCATCATTGAATATCGTATTTATCGTGGCTATACTCCCGATAGCTTATTCTATATTGGAAGGATCCCGGTTGATGCAAAGACAGGTGTTGCAGCCGATACTATGAAATATGTGGACCAGAGCTGGACATTTTTCGTTGATGCAACCTCGCGAGCCAAGCTGAAACATGAAAAGGGACAGAAAAAAGGAACAAAAGGAGCAGAAGTACTCTTTCGAACTGTTCCGCGTGACATGAAAGTCTATGGTCCTATGATGGACCACTATCGCATACTCGTCGTGATCCCTGATAAAGAATATATGTATCATACAAAGATGAGGGAGTTCACAGATATTGATTCTAATGAAGATGGAACTGTTGACACCACATCTACGATTCTTGCAGGTATGAAACTTGAGCAGCTTAAGTATATTCTGACAAAGCTCAAAGTTGGCAAAGAATATTATTATGCGATTCAGGCGCTAAATATGAACCGTTCTGTATCACCCCTTTCTGAAATTGTAAGCGGAAAAACAACAGATGATCCACCTGAAAAATTGAAAAAATTCTGTGCGGTGGCTGTCTCGGATAAAAAGCAAATGCAGTTTGAGTGGTCATTACCTGTTTTTACAGATGACCAAAAACAATTCAACATCTATCTTTATGATGAATTTGATGATCAGCATCTGATATTTACACGTCCTGATGCCTATCCTTATACACCTCAGACAAATGCAATAGTACCTTACGATTCTATTGCAGCGCGCTTTGAAGCATTTAATCCTGCAAATATGAAATGGTACAGATTCAATATAGGAGAACAGGACAGAAAGGATCAGGAAACGCTTGCAAAAGACGAACCGATCCCTGCTGAGATCATTACTTCTGCAATCCTGCCCAAACATCCTATTCATTTCACTGTAAAAGACCAGCCAAATGATAAAGGTGATCAATTACAGGTTTTCTTCGGTTATCCCTATTATGGTCTTTCTAAATTAACCTATAATGATGCATTCACCAAGCTGACAGTTAACTACTTCATCAGTGAAAATTCTATGTACGAAGTGACCCGCCTGATCTTAACTATTAACGGTAAGACAAAAACAGAATACGTTCTCGATAATAAACTCGATTTCAATGTTGACTGGGATTATGAAATGCCAATGGAGATCAAAGGTTCTTTTGTCTGCAAACATAAGGGACAGGAGCCATTACCGGAAGATTATGCCATTACTCATACCTTCAGCTTTGATCCTGAGATGCAAGTGGTTATCATCGACTATCCACCTAATGAGCAGATGAAAGAACAAATGGATTATTATTATCAGGTATATAAGATTAATCATACAAGTGATGTGTACCGATATGCAAAAGAGCTTTCATTCAGGGAGAGGGAATATGTTGATAAAATTTCTTATGAAACAGTGCAATTCCGTGGAACACCACGTTTCTGTCTCGATGAAAAGCGGCTTTATTTCAGTACGTATCTCAGCATTGTAAATTATAAGGATCAATATCCATTCTACACTCAAGCCATTTATCTTGATCAACTAAAACAGCAGGATGAAGAGATCAGAGCAGAAATTGCAGAACTTCAAAAAGAATTGGAAACCACAACTGATAAAGAAGAGATCGAGAAAATTGAAAATCGCATAATTTCATATACAGATTATATCGAAGATAAACCTGAAATCGTGAAAGAGGCAAATCAGCTTAAATCTGATAAAGAGCGGATGAAAATGCTTTATACAACACACTGTACTAATAAACGTTCATTCAAATATTACATCAGAAAAACTGATGGACAAGGACATTTCATCGATACTCCAATCTATACTGCCCCAAACGGCGAACAATATATCTTCCCAAAACAGAATTGGTTCAATACTGATGAGATAATCACTCTTGTTGCAGTGCTTGTATTTGCAGCGCTTGTGTTTTTCATGATCAAAGCAGCACGAAAAGGTAAGAGATTATATATTCGTCCAATCGCAGGTATTCAGGAAATCGATAATGCAATCGGTCGTGCCACAGAAATGGGTCGTCCGATCCTCTTTGTTCCCGGATTGAGCGGTATCAGTGATGTGGCTACTCTTGCAGGATTGGCAATTCTCAGTAAAGTTGCTAAAAAAGCAGCCGAATACGATACAAGAATACTTGTTCCATGCCGTGACTTCATCGTGCTTCCTATTGCTCAGGAAATAGTCAAAGAAGCACATTATGAAGCCGGTCGTCCCGATACTTACGATAAAAATAGCGTATTCTTTATCACACAGGCACAGTTCGCTTTTGTTGCCGGTGTAAATGGTATAATGATACGTGAAAAAACTGCAACGAACTTCTATATGGGAATGTTCTGGGCTGAATCACTTCTTATGACAGAAACAGGCAGCGCTACAGGAGCAATTCAGATCGCAGGTACAGACGCTGTTAATCAGTTACCCTTCTTCATCACAACATGTGACTATACACTAATTGGTGAGGAACTCTATGCAGCAAGTGCTTATCTTTCCAAACAACCTCTTATTCTCGGTACACTTAAAGCGCAAGACTATATGAAACTTCTTATTGTTATTACTGTGATTATTGGAACTGTCCTCTCAACTGTTCACCTTACGTTCTTTATGAACTGGTTCCCGGCTAAATAGAAAGGAGTATCATAATGAAAAGACAAATACCTTTAATGATAGTTTTAATCCTTGGTTTACTTTTCGTGGCTCATGTATTTATTCCAAGCAGGATCTCTGCGGACTATCTTGACTGGTTCATGAAATGGACGAAAGTCATTGGTCCTTTTGCGATAGTACTTGGTGTGTTCAGTCTTGTATATGTTCACTATAATAAGATCAAGCGCAAAGCCCCAACATGGGGATACAGCATTGTTACACTTGTTGCACTGGTGATAACTACAGCAGTGGGATTTATCTGGGGTATCCAGGAGGGTACTCCATATATGTGGATATTTAAAAATTTTAATGTTCCACTGGGTGCTACTATGTTCTCTCTCCTGGCATTCTATATAGCGTCTGCAGCATATAAAGCATTCCGAGCTCGTTCCATCGAGGCGACTGTGCTCCTTATTGCTGCAATAATCGTGATGTTGGGACGAGTTTCAATCGGTCAGGCAATTACTCATTGGATCCCAGACATTACGGAATGGATCCTCAATGTACCTAACCTGGCAGCCAAGCGAGGTATTGCGCTTGGTGTAGGACTTGGTATGACTGCAACTTCCCTAAAGATCATGCTTGGGATCGAGCGTTCATATCTTGGCGGAAAGGATTAAGGAGGTATTATGAAATTTTCAGATAGAATTCAAAAAGTTGATAGAAGAATAATCTATGTGATCCTTTTACTAGCGGTCGTTTTACCTCTTGTTTTTCGTATCGGGTTCAAGACCTATACGACCACGCCGGTTGAAGATCTTTACCGTCATATTGATGCTGCTGCGGGTAGAGATGATATGTCGATTCTTATGGACTTCACACACGATCCAGGTGTTCTTCCTGAATTATATCCTATGGATCTGGCAATTCTCAGACACTGTTTTGAAAGAAACATAAAAGTCTTCACGATCTCCTTCCTTCCACAGGGAGCAGCTATTATTCAGATGGCTCTTTCTGAAGTTAAAGAAGATTACCCGAATATAGAAGCAAATGTTGATTATTGTAATTTTGGTTTTAAACCATGGAGCACGAAACTTCCCATTTTGCTTGGCATGGGTGATGATATTGCAGAGGCAGTAGAAACAAACAGTGAAGGACTTAAGTTAGAGAATCTTCCCATCATGCAGAATATGAAAAATTATGACAATATACAGGTTGTTGTAGAAATTTCAGGATCCTCAATGGGTCAATTCTGGGTAACCTATGCACGTGCCAAATTCGGCGTCGATGTGGCTGTTGGTCTTACTGCAGTTATGGCTGCTGACGTATATCCTTATCTTCAGTCGGGACAGTTTGTTGGTAGTCTTGGTGGATTGAAAGGTGCAGCCGAATACGAACAGCTCGTTGATATCTTTGCTATGAACGATGAAGAGTTCAGCAAGAAAAAAGCACGTGACATTAAATGGGTCGCAGCACAATATAAAGAGTTGCCCGCAATAGCAAAACTCTATAAATATAATAAAGCCCGTATCGGTATGGATGCACAGGCAGTTGTTCACGTTCTCATCATTTTTTTCATTGTTCTTGGTAATATTGGGTACTTCCTCGATCAACGTGCACAGAAAAAAAATAAGTGAAATAAGGAGTAAACATGACTGAAACAATTGGAATCTGGATTGCTGCATTTTTGACACTCTGCATGTTCTCTTTTCTGTACAAGGATAATCCCTTCTACAAATTTGCAGAGCACCTCTTCGTAGGCGTTTCGATGGGTTATTATATTCCTTATACTTATTATAATGCCTTTCTCCCGTACGCATACGAACCTTTGTTCCTCAAAAAGGAATACATTCTTATAATACCCTTCATTATCGGTTTCTTATACTGGTTCAGATTTTCTTCAAAATTTAGCTGGGTCAGCCGTTATCCTATTGCGTTTGTCATGGGTATGGTAGGTATGGGTGTTCCTATGTCCATGCACGCAACTGTGCTGGTACAAATGAGATCTATGATGCTTCCTCTCAATAACATCAACATCATATTGATATTTATTGGAACGATAAGCATCCTTTTGTATTTCTTCTTTTCCAAAGCTCATAAAGGAGTTTACGGAAAGTTCACCTCCGTTGGTATATGGTTCATGATGGTTGGATTCGGTGCATCATTCGGATACACTGTGATGGCGCGAATCTCACTGCTCATTGGACGAATACAATTCCTTCTTGGTGATTGGTTAGGATTAATTAAATAAGTTAAGTTTTGTTATTGTAAAGAAGTATAAATTTCACCCTGTGAAATAAATCGAAGATTTAGCTTTGCTATTTCACGGGGT
>Ga0209834_10000576_pt1 | contig 22317 bp, 27 predicted proteins | sample Mar14236cmmetaG_FD_184134 | JGI IMG/M metagenome (GOLD analysis project Ga0209834, IMG submission 184134) | Marine hydrothermal vent microbial communities from Guaymas Basin, Gulf of California to study Microbial Dark Matter (Phase II) - Marker... ...
AAATTGTTTCGGCAAGGCCTATGCCCCCGCCTTTTGCAAGCCCAAGGGCGAGGTTGTTATCGTACATCGAGGAGATTATCTTTGACCCGTTGCTTTTCCCAATGAGAGAACTTTCAGGGACCGTCCTCTTCATGGATTTTAGCATATAGGCAAGGAATATGGATTCAAATTCGACACATACCTCTCTGAGGTTTTTGTCCGTTGTATTCCCGCCAAGCCCTGTTAAACTCGACCGCCCCGGTTCAATTTTCTCCAGCATGTTTTTCCTCTCTGCTATATAATTTCCAGCTCTGCCTGGAGGGCACCCGCTGCCTTCATGGCCTGCAAAATGGTGATCAGGTCCCTGGGCGTTACCCCGATCGCGTTCAGCGCCCTGACGAGCTCGCCGATGGTACTTCCCCTTGGAATTACATGGAGTCCCGCCTTTTCCTCCTGAATGCCCACCTCTGTTTCCGAGGTGACGACTGTGTTTCCACCAGGAGAGACGATGACACCCCCTTCCATCTGCTGAGGGCTTGGTCCTTCGACACGCTGTTCCGGCGCAAACGGTTGGGGCTGGGAGACGTTTTTTGTCTCCTCGACCTTGATCGTCAGATTTCCATGGGCTATGGCCACTGTGGAAAGACTGACGTTTTCTCCAATTACTACGGTCCCCGTCCTTTCACTAATTATTACCTTTGCCACCGAGTCCGGGACCACCTCCAGTCTGCCGAGTCTGGCAATGACGTCAACCAGTTTTTTTCGGCAGGCTTCTGAAACGGTGATTTTTATGGTCCCCGAATCCATCGGCCTGGCCAAGACCCCTCGAAGGCCGGAGTTGATAACATCAGCAACCCTGCTTGCTGTAACAAAGTCAGGGTCATTCAAGATAAGGGTCAATTCATTCCTGTCTTCAAGGGAGAAGGGGATCTCCCTTTCCACGGTGGCGCCGCCACTAATTCTTCCGACAGTGGGATGGTTCTTGGTAACACCGCCTCCTGCCGCTCCTCCGGCACTGAACCCCCCGATGGACACAGGCCCCTGGGCTAAAGCGTAAACCTTTCCGTCCACCCCCAGCAAAGGAGTCAACAGCAGTGTCCCGCCCTGAAGGCTCTTCGCATCACCAATAGAAGACAGCGTCACGTCGATTTTCTTTCCTATTCTTGCGAAGGCCGGGAGGGATGCGCTGACCATGACGGCAGCGACATTATTTGCCTTAAGATCGTCGGCCCTTACCTGAATTCCCATCCTTTCCAGCGTGTTTGCCAGGGACTGTATGGTGACTTTCGATCCTCCCTTATCTCCAGTGCCGTTAAGGCCGATTATGAGTCCGTACCCAAAGAGCTGATTTGATCTTATTCCCTTAATGGCGGTTATATCCTTTACCCTTACGCCTTGGGCTGAAGGAGCAAGCAGGAAGACCAGGGTAACAAGGATAAGAAACAAGGCACTAAAACGGCCAGACATGATCCACCACCCTCCCCAACCAGCCGGGTTTTTGTTTGTCTGCCACGGGGCCGATACCAGAGTAAGTAATCCTCGCATTTGCCACATAAGTGGAAGAAATTTCATTAGTTGCGCTGACATCCTCGGGTCTTACTATGCCCGAGATGGTTATGTATTGCGTTTCATTATTGACCTTGATCTCTCTTTTACCATTTATGTAAAGGTTCCCGTTGGGTAAGACCTTTCCAACAACGGCCGCGACATAGGCCTTGACATGACCATCCCTGTCGCTTGTTCCTTTTCCATCGAAGCTTGAACCCAAGGAGGCCTTTATAAGGTCGTCTTCACCCGGGACCTGGGCGAGGCGCCTGTTTGATTCCGCCAGTGCCTTCATGTAACCCAGGAACTTTAGCTTGGCTTCTATGTTGGATGAGCGGCTCGTCTTGGTGTTGGCGTTCAATTCAGCCTCTGGGTCCTCCACGATCCTCACAGTGATCACGTCTCCCACCTTCCTTGCTCTCTTGTGAGAGTAGAACATTATGCCATCGCCTTCTGACCACAATGACCCTTCCTCCACCTTTGGAGGGGCCGGAAGAGGTGCCCGTGGTTCTTGGATTGCCTTGATGTCGGGCAGATCCGATGTCTTCAAAGGCAATGTGCTGCAACCGCTCAAAAGCGGTATAAGAAAAAAGATAAAATATTTCCTCAAGATCATTTTCACTCCTAGAAATCGACTCTTACGGTGTCACTGCCGGTTACTTGGGCATATATGCGTTTTTTGCTCATGGTATTTTGGACCATGACAAGCTCTCCCATATACCCCTTTCCCAAAACCCGGCCCGGGACCGTCACCTTCACGTTCTTGGATTCCGCCACGATCGTGACAATATCCCCCCTTTTTACAACGGGCTCCTTTTGCAACATCCAGGTTTTGATAAGGAAACCTCTCTTGACATTATGCTTCATCATCAGCCCAAGGGCTTTGTTAACCTCGGTCAGAACGCTGGGAGAAAGACGAGAGATATTTCTCCGCTCCAGATAAATGTCTTCGATGCCTAAGATTTCCCCCTTCCTTAGGTCCCGGGAAGCACAAATGACCGAATCAAAGATATCGACCCAGCCGGAGAGGCCCAACCTGCTTCTTACTTCTCCGTCAATGACAACAAGGGCGACCAGCCTGACATACCCTTTTAGCTCTTTCCTGTCCTTTTGAAATACCCGGATATCCAGATTCCCCACGGGGACGGACCTGTTTCCATGGATCCTAAACTTGGACACCTGGATGTCCAGTCCGGGTTTTGCCCAGTGCCGGGAAAGATAATCCTTGAAGACTTCTACGAGTCGCTCCTTTGAAAGCCACTGGTACCCCGGCTTGCCTTTTCCCTCTGCCTCCGGCTCAATGCCGGATACCGGAGCGGCAGGAAGGAAGGCCCACAAGAGGCATAACATGGCGATAATAGCCCCCCCCCTCTTCATCATATCCACTACCTCTTGATGTTATTGGCCATTTGCATCATACTGTCTGCTGTTTGTATGGCCTTGCTGTTTATTTCATAAGCACGCTGTGCCATAATCATGGCTACCATCTCTTCCACGACGTCCACGTTGGACATCTCGATAAATTCCTGTACTATGGTCCCGACCCCATCAGTCCCTGGCGTGCCGGGAATTGCTTCTCCTGACGCATCCGTCGATCGATACAGATTGTGGCCCATACTGAAGAGCCCGGAAGGGTTTGGGAAAGTGTACAGTTCTATGGCCCCCAGAGAACTCCCTCTGCCGGAGCTATCAAAGACCGTCACGGTTCCGGTCTTGTCAATGTGAATGGATACGGTGCCCGCTGGGATGGTTATTTCCGGCTGAAGCCTGTCTCCGTTTGGGGTGCAAACGTTTCCGTCCGCATCTAATTTAAAATTGCCGGCCCTGGTATATAGCTCCTGGTCGTTACTCAGGACCTTAAAAAATCCCCGGCCCTCAATGGCCAGGTCCAATTCATTCTTGGTCTCCTTGAAATTGCCCTGCATAAAGAGTTTTTGAACTCCCAGAGGCATTGTTCCCATGCCGACATGAATACCGGTAGGGATCTGACCGCCGCCGGAGGTTACGGCCCCGGCCTGTTTTATTGTTTGGTACATCAGGTCCTGGAATTCACCCCTGCTTTTCTTGAAACCGACAGTATTGACGTTTGCCAGATTGTTGGCAATGATGTCTATCGTCAACTTCTGGGCAGCCATTCCAGAGGCCGCCGACCATAGCCCTCTCAACATAGCGCAACCCTCCTCTATTGCAACAACCCGGCATCGTTGACCATTTTGCTGTTCATTTCATCTATGGATTGCATGGCCTTTTGAGCCGACTCATAGGCCCTCATAGTCTCCACCATCTTTATCATCTCCTCTGTGAGGTTGACATTAGATCCCTCCAGGTAGCCCTGTTGCATTTGAACCTCCCCAGCCGGGCGTATGCCCTTCTCTTCCCCCTTGTAAAGGTAATATGACCGGCCTTCTTTTGCGAGGAGAGAAGGTTTATCAAAATCAACTACGGCTATTTTACCTGCGAGGTCGTTCTCGGATATGACGCGGCCGTCCCTCTCTATTGTGACCCTCTCGCCGGTTATTTGTATGGTTCCGTTTTCTCCCATAACAGGGTCTCCATTCTGGTTTACCAGCACCCCCTCTTCATTGACGGTAAAGGCGCCGTCCCTGGTGTAGCGAACTCCTTCGGGCGTCCGCACCTTGAAAAAACCCGGGGTCTCCAGCGCAATGTCCAGTCGGTTCCCGGTATAACGAACGGGCCCGGGGGTAAGGTCGATCGTGGAAATATTTTTCAGGGTCAACATCCTGTTGAAAGAGACAACATCTTTCTTAAAGGCATTTGTGTTGATGTTTGCAAGGTTGTTTGACACAGTATCAAATTTCGACTCTTGTCCCAGGGCGCCGTCAATCAACTGATAGATTCCCAGCATCACCTTTTTCCTTTCATGAGGAGATTTGGAAAATTTCGATCATGCTAAAACAGGATCACCTTGAAAATACCCGGGATATTCTATCCAGGGTTCCTGCCGGCATTGAAAGCAATATTGATGCCATAAAAGCTCCGCGGCCTATCAAATGTAACCCACTTATATTACGAGAGATATTATAAAAAAGAAAAGAAGCGGGCCTGCCTCCTCGGAAAAAATTTCCTATTGGTCCTTTTTTCCCCTGTCAAGGGAATAAACAAAGGCCAACAGCTCGGCAATGACCACATATAAGTCAGGTGGGATTTCTTCGTTCAAATCAAGTTGTGACAATATTTCTACGATGTTAGGATCTTCATGGACGTGGATATCGTGCTCTCTTGCAATTTCAAGGATCTTTTCAGCCAGCCGATCCTTTCCCTTGGCAACCAATCTGGGTGCATTGTCAAGCAGCGGGTCATACTTCAGCGCAACGGCTCTTTTTTTTCTTCTTTCCATCTCTTCAGCTAGACGAACAGGTTTATACTTTCGCCTTCCCTCTCATAAATCTCCTTAAGGAAGCTTTCCTGTATTGTTTCAGCGTCATTGAGTCGGCACTGTATGTCGTGAACAAGGAATCCCTTTGCATTCAATATTGAAACAAACCTTGCGACACTGTTTGATAGTACCCTTCTGGTTTCATCCCTTGCCGTCAGGAAGCTTGCCCGGATCTCCTTATCGATGATCTGGAGATCCGCCCGGATCGGACCAAGATGAAGCAGGTCCAGCAGGAAAGTCACCTTGTAAGGCTTTCGAGCCTTTCCTTTCCGATCCCCAAGGTTCTCATCCTTACGGGGCAGGCGAATCAACAATTGGCCGAGGGTTGAACGGCCCCAGGAAAAATCAACTGCCAGAGGCAGGAAGATTGTTCTTCCCTCCGGCGTTCCTCCGCAATTTGGAAGCTGGATATCGGCCATGGTATCTGCCGATTTCTTGAGGAGGGTTAATGGTCCCTTTTGTCTATCCCGGCGCCGGATAATATCAAACAGGGCCCCCCACGGGTTTTCCTTTACGACAGGAGGAATTTGTGAAATTCGTGAAGGTGGAAACTCGGTCCCTTTCTCCATCAAAAGTTTCAGCTTGGTAACGGGGAATGTCTTTAAAACCTCGAGGGAAACCGTTTCTCCTTCTTTCAGTGGGGCAGAGGTCCTTGCGATCACTTCCCGCCCCTTGATAAGGAGCAAGACTTTAGTCGGCGCGATATGTTTTGCCACTCTACCCTCAATGATCTCTCCTTCCCGCAGGAGAGATGACAAATCAAGGCCTTGCTCTTTTTGAAGTCGGAGCGTTGCGCATATCGGCCCTCTGTAAAGGAGTGGATAGGGGGACTGCATCAATGTGCACCTTGTTTACAAGCCCTTCCGGCAATGGCCTCTTTAAGATTCAGCACAAGTTTTACCTCTCCTTTGGGGATTGAGAGAAGCTCGGCTATTTCTTCATGCCCACGGCCTTTGTTTGCCAATGCTATTATTTCGGAATACTTATTTGAAAGGGAAGGCCCATCCCCGTTATTATCCTCGGTCTCTTGATCATTGAGGGCCTGCAATGCCTCCGCCCTGTTCAACAAGAGGCTTAGATTCATGATCCGTTTATCCAGTTGTTCGTTGAGGCTTCTTATCAGACGGTGTTTTTCATCTAATTGTTCCTTGAATCGGCCTGCCACGTTGTCCGTGTCGGCCAGAAAGGCATTGAACATTCTTATTATGTCGTTGAATGATTTGCCCTTATTGAAATATCGTAGTTTCCTCAAGAAGGAGATGAAAAATGCAACGATAATGATATCAAGCACGAACAGGAGCAGGATCAAGAAATTCATGGTGGTGGAAGACATGGTTAAATCCTTATATCTATGACACTTTCTCCTGAAATATTATGGGGCTTTTCTTCCCTGGGTTCCCGTGAGCCTTTCCCCTTACCTTCCTTTCCGTCCGTATCTTGTCTTTTCTCATCTAGCGACATCTCTACCCTGTTTTCGGGTTCGGACTCCGGCACCTTCGATCGCTCTTCTCTTTCCTTGTTTTCCGCCTTTTGTGCAACAAACTGTTGATTCAGGTCCAAATTTTCCCTTCTCGCATTATACATCTCTTTGACGGCATCCCCTTGTCGCAATAAAATGTTCAAGTCTGACGTACTGGACAATTTGGCCTCCAAAAGATCCAAGAAGGTTAAACCGCCAAAAAATGAATGATGTACACTTCCATAAGCTCTTGCGGGGCCAGGATCCCACGCAGGTCTTCCTTGATGAGGGCCTTTAGATCTTCCGGGGAGGGGGAGGCGCTCATCATGTGTCTCCTAATGCTGTCGTAGATGACCCCCCTCAACCACTCCCTTTTCCCTTCCATCTCTTCTTTTATTTCTTTATTCGGCAATTCGCAAGAAATACTTAAGCAAAGATAAGCAAAACCGGAATCCCTCTCAAAAGGGATTATAAAGGAATCGAATGTAACCCTATCTGGCCCTTGAATTTCTGTGCGTTCATCCCTTAACGGCATATCCTTTTTGTGAAGAAATCCCATCTGTTGCAGGGCGAAATAGGAGATCGCCGACAGCGCGACCAGCCCCGCCGCAACAAAAATATACAGTTTTTTTCGTGACTTCTCAGCCATGGATTCGTCACGATCCAGGCCGACCGCTCCACCGGGTGTGCTTTCTTCATCGCCGGGCCCATCCGGTTCATCACCTGGAACTTCATCCATCTTTTCTTGCTCTTCAGCAGGTATCATAATTTTTCCTCAAAGTAAGATTTCAGCCTTGCCCTGAGGCTCAATATGACCTTTGAGTGTATCTGGCATATCCTTGATTCTGTCAGTCGCATGATTTCAGCTATTTCCTTCAAGGTCAGTTCCTCGTAATAGTATAGGGACATTACCAGTTGCTCGTTTCTTGAAAGCCTGGAAAGGGCCTTTGATATGATCTCTTTCAGCTCTTTTCTTTTTAGCGCGTCAAGGGGAGAAGGGGTACTTGAAGTTTGCACTCCAAAGTGTTGAAAGGAGCCGTCGGACATTGCCATATCGATGCTCAGGAGCCCGGCTCCCTGCGCCCTTGCAATCATCTTTTGATAGGAACCAATATCAACCCCCAGTTCCTTTGCCACTTCGAAGTCCTCCGGCTCTCTCCCGAGCCTTGATCTGAGCTTGTGAATCGCCCCTTCGATATTGTGAATTTCCTTTCTGACCGTCCTGGAAACCCGGTCCATTTTCCTCAACTCATCCAATATGGCTCCCCTGATTCTGTGCTCTGCATAGGTCTGGAATTTAACCCCCATCTCGGGATCGAATTTGTCAAGGGCATCGAGCAGCCCTACGATCCCCGCACTCACGAGATCTTCCTTGGAGACACTGGAGGGGAGCCTGATCGCCATCCTCTCGACTATCCGCTTTACAAGAGGCGCATGCTGACGGATAAGATCTTCTCGAAGCCGCGCATCCTTCTTGGCCTGTTCTATGTCGAAGCCCTCTCGGTATTTGCTAATTCCCGCATTCAAGGCCTTCTCCCTTTCCTGATTCCATAAGCTGTTTCCAGAAGAATTTTATGTTTCCGTCGATATGATGTCTGTCTGTCTGGTTCATGAGATACGTGGCAAGCCTCTTGAAACTATTGCTGGAAGCGGCCTCCGGGTAGCAACAAAGGAGAGGCTCCCGCCTGGTTACCGCCTTTTGAAGCAAATCGTCCCATGGGATATATCCGGCATAATCAATTGATATGCCTGACATGAACCTGGAAACGACCCTGTCCAGGTTACGGTAGACCATCTTTGCCTCCCTCTCGTCCTGAACCATGTTCAGGAGGATAAGGAAATTTTTTATTCCGTGACGACAAAACATCACTTTCATGAGGGCATAGGCGTCTGTTATTGAAGTAGGTTCCGGTGTCGCAACGATGATCCTTTCCTGGGCGGCAAGGTTAAAATAGACGACATTGGATGATATGCCCGCACCGGTGTCGATGAATAGAAAGTCGAACATCTTGCCCAACACATCAAATTCATTCAATAAATTGATCTTGTGCCCCTCTGAAAGATGGGCCAGCTCTTCCACTCCTGAACTGGCCGGGATGAGCGCCACTCCTTCGGGCCCCTCAACGATGACCTGGGACAGCGCTTTTTCACCGTTGATCACCTCTGCAATATTGTGCTTTGGGTTAAGGCCGAAGATGATGTCAATATTGGCCAACCCCAGGTCGGCATCAAGAATCAGCACCTTCTTGCCCATCCTTTGACAGGCAATGGCCAGGTTGCCCACGACATTTGTCTTGCCGACCCCTCCCTTACCACTGGTAACCGCAAATACCTTTGGCCCCTTCTTCACCGAAGAAAATCCGCCCCCATCGTTTCTTTTGAACTCGGCCCCGTCGGCCTGTGCTTTTATCATTCTCCTCAAATTCGAAGCTTGATCCATTGCTCAAATCTCCGGCAGAAAAATCAATTTTTGTTTAGCACAAGGGATAATAATTTTTCTTTTCTCGCCCTCTCTATATCATCAGGTACGTTTTGCCCCATCGTGAAATAGGAGATGGGCATATTCAATTTCATTATTTGGTTTATTATGGAGCCGTAGCGCTGTGTTTCGTCCAATTTTGTGAATATGTAACTTTCAAATTCAAATGCTCCGAAATTGACGGCGGTCCTATGCATCTCCGGTTCGGAAGTTGCAGCACTCAAGAGAAGATGGGAGCTTATCGACAACTCCCTGGGCATCATTTGCCTGAGCTCTATGATACGAGACATGTCATACTGGCTTTGCCCTGCCGTATCAATCAATACGACATTCCTTCCCTCCAGCCTCCGGAGGGCGAAAAAGAGGTCCTTCCTGTTGAAGGCCGGAAAGCAAGGTATACCCAAAATGTGTGCATATGCCTTTATTTGTTCAGCCGCACCTATTCGATAATTATCTATGGAGATCAGCCCGACCTTCTTTTTTGATCCGAGCACGAGCTGAGCGGCTATCTTTGCGATTGTAGTGGTTTTACCCACCCCCGTAGTACCTATAAATGCCGCGATTATTTGGTCGTTCCCGTTTGCAGCAAAGGGGTCCTTGATCTTTATCGCATGTTGGATAGTCTTAAGGGTCCTTTTTACTATTTCAACCTTGGGATCCGTGCTTTCATCACTCAGTACTCCACTCTTTTCCAGGAAGCTCATTGCATAATCCCTCCTAACCCCGCTCCTGATCAGCCTTGCATAAATATTGAGCAGGGAAGGGTTCCAAATCAATTTCTCAAGGGCGCCTCCAGTATGATTGAGGACGTAGATCATCTCTTTGATGCTCATCAGCTCTGACTTGACCTCGGCAAGGAAGCCCGGGCTCTGTGCCAAATCACCGCTATCGGAAGGAACCGCCGCTATTTCAAATTGAGGGCCCGTACCGTTACCCCCCAATTTCTTTGTAGAAATTATCATTGCCTCGGGGCCGAGTCTCTCCTTGACCTTTCCGACGGCCTCATTGATGCTCCTTCCCCTGAATTTTTCAACGGCCATTGCTTATGGTCACCTCCCCTATAGATTGAAACCTGATGTCGGTCATAAGTTCGTTCTGGGACAGCACAACCAAGGAAGGGATGAAGTACTCCGTCATCTTTTTCAGATGTCGCCGTATGGCGGGCGACGTAATAATGATAGGATGCAAATTCTGTGCCATAGATTTTTCCGCTTGCTCCTTGATAGAGCCGACTATGGCATCCGCCGTCCTTGGATCAATGGAAAGATATGAACCATGTTCTGTCTTCTGTATGCACCTCAAGAGAGTATCTTCCACGTCCTGGCCTAACGTTATCACCCCCAACACCCCGTCTTCACTCAGGTAAGGGGTGACAATCGATCTCGAGAGCCTATGCCTTACGTATTCCGTCAAGAGGTCGGGGTCCTTTGTCACGGGAGCGTAGTCTGCGAGTGTTTCGACGATGGTTAACATGTCTCTTATGGATATTTGTTCTCGAAGGAGGTTTTGCAAAACTTTCTGCACGATGCCCAGGGGGAGAAGGCTCGGTACCAGTTCCTCAACGGCCTTCGGAGAGGTCTTGGCCAGGTTATCAAGCAGGTTTTGAACGTCCTGGCGCCCCAGGAGCTCCGAAGAATATCTCCTGATAACTTCCGTCAAGTGTGTCGCCATAATGGTGACATTGTCTACGACGGTATATCCGGCGAGTCTTGCCTCCTCCTTGTTTTTCCGAGGTATCCATATCGCAGGCAGGTTGAATGCGGGCTCACTTGTCGCCATTCCCTCTATTTGTCTTGTGACGTTTCCAGGATCCATGGCCATAAGATGATCAATCAACAATTCCGCACCGGCGATCTTTATTCCCTTGAGAAGAATGCGGTATTCAGAAGGTCTAAGCTGGAGATTATCCCTGATACGAATCGGTGGAATGATAAGCCCCATATCCACGGCAAATTGTCGCCTTATGGAACGGACCCTGTCCAGAAATTCTCCCCCCTGGCTCTTGTCCACCAAGGGGATAAGCGCATAGCCCACTTCCAGCTCAAGGGGGTCAATAGCGAGGAGCTGTTCGACAGGCTCCGGGCCCACCTCTTCTTTTTGCTTTTGAATCTCGGCCTCCTTGAGCTCCCTTGCACTTAAGGCCATGGCGGCCCTTCTTCTAAGCAGGTAGAGACTTCCTCCGATGAAGAGGGAGAGCATGACGAAAGGCAGATGCGGCAAGCCGGGGATGAGACCGAAAAAGAATATTATGAAAGCCGACAGGTAAATCGCCTTTGGGTAATCAAAGAATTGTTTCCCCAATTCCTTCCCCATATTCTCCTCGGAGGTCGCCCTGCTCACAATTATCCCCGCAGCAGTAGATATGGTCAGGGCCGGAATCTGTGATACCAGTCCGTCGCCTATGGTAAGGAGGGTGTAATTCTGCGCGGCGTCCATAATGGACATGCTCTTTTGAAGAACGCCTATCACCAGGCCGCCCATGATATTGATGAAGGTGATTATTATCCCGGCAATTGCATCCCCCCTGACGAATTTGGCGGCCCCGTCCATTGCGCCGTAAAATTCGGCCTCTCTGGCGATGCTGCTTCTGCGTCTTTTTGCCTCTTTCTCGTCTATCAGCCCTGCATTCAGATCAGCGTCGATACTCATCTGCTTGCCTGGCATTGCATCAAGGGTGAATCTTGCGGCGACCTCCGCTATTCTTGTCGCACCCTTCGTGATGACCACGAAATTTATGATGACAAGAATAACGAAAACAATCATGCCGACAACGTAGTTCCCGCCGACCACAAAGCCTCCAAAGGATTTAATGACTTTCCCTGCGGCCTGGGCACCGTCGTGGCCGTTCAGGAGGATTAGCCGGGTTGATGCAACATTCAAAGACAGCCTGAACAGTGTGGTCATCAGGAGCAGAGAGGGAAAAACGGAGAAATCAAGGGGCTTCTGGGTGTACATGCTGATGAGAAGAATAGTTATGGAAAGGGTGATATTCAGTGCCAAGAAAAAATCGAGGAGCATGGCGGGAACAGGAATAATCATCACGATCAGCACGGTGACCACCCCGATGACCGCCATCATTTCACTGGGTGCCGCAAAGGTAATCGGCGACTTTGTTTTAACGACCTCTTCCACCATGTGAATTCCCTGTTATACGGTTCTTGGTTTCAATTTATAGATATATGCCAAAATCTCGGCAACGGCCTGGTAAAGGGTCGGCGGTATTTCCTGACCGACTTCAACCAGGTCGTATAAGCTCCTGGCCAGCGGCTTATTCTCCAGGACGGGGATATCATGTTCCCTGGCGATTTCTTTGATCTTTTCCGCTATTCTCCTTTTCCCTTTTGCCATCAACTTTGGTGCCCCCATGACAGCCCCGTCATATTTCAGGGCAACGGCAATGTGGCTGGGGTTTGTAATCACCACATCCGCCTCGGGAACCGCCTGCATCATTCTCTTTCGGGCCATTTGCATTTGAATACTTCTTATCCTGGATTTAACGAAAGGATCGCCTTCCGTCCTTTTGAGGTCCTCTTTCATTTCCCTCTTGGTCATCTTCATCCTTTTTTCAAATTCCCACCTTTGATAGGAATAATCGATGATGATGATGATGATCATTGCAAGTGAGCACCTTACAAAGAGCTTGAACATGGCCCCAAAAATATAGGATACGATAGAACTTGTTGCCATCCCTCCCAGGGAGACGACGTTTTGCATCTCACCCTTTACGGTGAGATATGCAACGCTTCCCACAATGATCAGCTTGGCCAAGGATATGAAAAGTTCCATAACGGACCGCATAGAAAAGAGCCTTTTCAGCCCCTTGACGGGATCCAGTTTTGAAAACCGAGGCCTGATTGATTCGCCCGAGAGCATAAAGCCTACCTGCATGATGTTGGAAAAAACAGCCGTAACAACGATGGCTGTGAACAAGGGACTCAGCATCAGGATAAACAGAATGATGATTTTCCGGGAAAACTCAAGGAGCAATTGCAGATCCAAATCTCTAAGGACAATCGCGGAACTCGCCTTCACCATGATGGTCTGAAGGTGGCCGTAAATGTAAGATCCGGAAATGCCAAGGACGAACAGGGCGGAGAGCAGAACAGCCACGGAAGGAAGCTCTTTACTCCTGGCGACTTCTCCCTTTTTCCTGGCCTCTTCCCTTTTTCTTGGAGTAGGCTTTTCAGTCTTTTCTTCAAAACTCTCTTCCGGCATTGTTATTCTTAACCCTTCATGATATTCATGGTATTAAGCAACAGGGGGCCGAGACGATCCGTGTATATGTCCAAGAACCTGGAGAGCAGCCCCAGACAGATACCAAAGAAGATGAGCCCTAAGACGATTTGAACCGGGAAGGCTACAATCATGATGTTCATCTGCGGTATCAGCTTGACTACCAGCCCAAATGCCATCTGGGTAAAAAAAAGGACGGCTATCGCGGGTGCACCTATCTTGAGAGCGATAACAAACATATCACCTGCCAGATTTATGACATCCCGGACCAGATCCCCCGAGATGGTCAAGGAACCCGGGGGGATAATCTGAAAGCTCTCCTTCATTGCGCTCAACATGACGTGATGCCCGTCAAAGAAAAGGAAAAGCACCATGGCGGTAAAGTATGCCAAATTGGCCAGGATTGAGACCTGAATACCGCTCTGGGGATCAAAGATATTGGTAATGGAAAAACCTGTCTGGAATCCGACCAATTGTCCCATCATTCTAACACCTTCGAAAAATACCTGGACTAATAGCCCCAGAATCATGCCGGTAATGAATTCCGCTATGATCATTTGGCCCATGCCCCATAAGTTATCCGGCAGCCCGGCATAACCACGATTCATAACAGGGAAGAGGAGGATACTTATGGCGAGGGCCAAACCGGCCTTGCAACGGACCGGAATAACTCGCGAGCTGAAAAACGGCAATACAAAGAGCAAAACACCTGTCCTGGTAAGGACAAGGAGAAACGATTCAAATGTCTCGTAACTCAGGGGCCACAGTTCCATTAGCAAAACTCATTATCAATTTCACATCGTGCAAATTAAGGGCACGTTTGTAATTCAGGGTCATAATTACGACCTGTGTTTTGAAACATCAAAATTCCTCCGAATATATACGCGCTTCCGCCGATTTCAACGAAAACCGATCCGTCTTCACTTATGCCCCTACCTGATATAAAGGGGTATTTGCTCTATGGCGTTCGCGGTAAAGCGCATCAGCTTCTCAATCATCCAGTGGGCAAAAAATAGAAGCGCCAAAAATACGACCAGAATTTTCGGCACGAAAGTCAGGGTCATCTCCTGAATCTGGGTTACGGCCTGAAATATGCTGATGATCAAGCCCACGACCAGTCCCAGGCTGAGCATGGGCATGGCCACGATAATGGTTGTCTTTATGGCCTCCTGTGCAAAAGCGACTACGAATTCCGGCGTCATCTCTATACCCCCATGAAACTCTTGACCAGAGAGCCTACTATGAGATGCCAGCCGTCAACCAAGACAAAGAGCATGAGCTTGAAAGGAAGAGATACCAGCACAGGAGGAAGCATCATCATGCCCATGCTGAGCAACACGCTTGCAACCACCATATCAATAACCAGGAACGGCACGTAGATGATAAAACCGATAGTAAACGCGGTTTTCAACTCGCTGATCACGAAGGCAGGAATAAGGACGGACGTGGATATATCTCCGGGCTTTCTTGGTTTTGCGATTCCCGACATCTTAACAAAGAGGGCCAGGTCCTTTTCCCTTGTCTGCTTCAGCATAAACTGCCGGACGGGATTCACAGCCGCCTCTATGGCCGCCTCCTTGGATATCTCTTCATGAAGATAGGGCTGTAGGGCATCAGTGTTGACCTTCTGCCATACGGGCATCATGATGAAGAAGGTAAGAAAAAGGGCCAGACCTGCGATGATCTGGTTGGAAGGGGTCTGCTGAGTGCCAAGGGCATGGCGCAGGAAGGCAAAGACCACGACCAACCTGGTGAAGGATGTCATAAGCATGAGAATGGCCGGCGCGAGGGAAAGAACGGTAAGCAGAAAGAGTATGTGGAGCAAAACGGAAAAATGTCCCGCATCACCGACCTCTCCCGTCCCTATGCGAATCGAGGGAAAAAGGAAGTCTTCGGCCTGGGCGCTATTGAGGAGAAGCACCATAATGACAGGGCAAAGGATAACGGCCATCAGGAACCGGTTTCCCGTGCCCTTATCTTTTTGTTTCGTTTTTTCCCCCGCCTCCATCTCCTTACAACCCTTTTCCATTATGATTGTCAAGCCTTGCCAGGAGTCTTATGTTTCCAGGTGCAACGCCGATGAGAAATCTTTCCCCGGAAACTTCTATGACCTGAATCCTGTCCTTGGGAGAAACATGAAGTGAAGAAATGCTCTTGATGATAGTTTCCTCCTTTGATGCCCGGCCCAAGAACAAAGCCCTTCTCATCAGGTAAAGGACCAGGATCACGAGCCCCAGGACGACCAGGAGCATTGAGATTGTCCTGAGCCCGGTACTGATCATGTCCATCTGGAATAACCCGTTCATCGAAGTAATCGTCTTGTCTAAATACCTGGATTCTGCCCGCGTTCCTCTTCACGGCGAAGCGACACTGCCCTGGAATCAATGGGAAACTTTTTCTATCCCAGGGTCTTCACCCTTTCGAGGGGGCTGATTATATTGGTCACCCTTATCCCGAACCTGTCATCTACCACGACTACCTCACCCCTGGCGATCAGCTTGTTGTTGACATATATTTCCAGGGGTTCTGCCGTGGATTTCTCCAGCTCGATTATCGACCCTTGCCCCAACTGCAACAGGTCATTTACAAGCATCTTGACCTTGCCCAGTTCCACAGACACATCGAGGGGAATATCCAAGATAAAATCAAAGTCGTAGCCCTCCTGCGCTTCGGCATTATTCCCGGCCTGTGGTCCTGTCAGAGTATCGGCCTTTGAATTGCGTGAATCGTTCATTTTTCACTCCTCATCAATCCTTCCCTCCAGCCTTACGGCCTTTCTTTTGTTATATACCCCCGGGTAACCTTTGAACTTGGGGATACCCTGTACCGCCACAACAACCTGGTCGGTGATTTTTTGGTCCAACCGTATTATGTCGTCAGTTTTCATCTCCAGGAGATCTCTCCCGGTTATCTTTGTCGTACCCAGGATGCAAGTAACCCCTAAAGGAAGACGTCTTATTTTCTCCTCAAGGCCCTTTCTCCATGGTCGGTCGATATCCGGTTTCTCGCCCTGGAATTTGTCCCGTAGTTTTTCCGTTAAGGGTTTTATGGTTGCGTACGGGATACAGAGTGCCATCGTCCCTGAAAAGCTTTCCAGGTCCACGGTAAACCTGATCGCCACTATCATTTCTTCAGCTTCGACAATCCCGGCGAATTGCGGGTCCACCTCCGAGCGCACAAAGGTCATCTCCATATTCTGGACGGCAGACCATGCCTGCTGCAGGTCACCGAGGATTATTTTCGAGATTTTCTCTATCACCTTCACCTCGATGGGGGTGAAGCTCTTCCCTTCAAGCTTGACCGGGCCTGCTGGTTTTCCCCCAAACAGGGTGTCTATGAATGAGAAGACCAGGGTCCCCTCCATAACAAGCATGGCATATCCCCTCAAAGGCTCCATCTTGAAGATGTTCAGACTGGCCGGAAGAGGGATTCCGCGGCAGAATACGCTGAATTTGAGAGATTCTATGGAGTCCATGGTCACGTCTATGACCGCGCCGGTGGTAACGGAGAAACTTGCCTTAAGGATCCCGGCAAACTTCTCACTAACAGTCTCAAGGCCGGGGAGGTGAAGGTGTATGGGCCGCGCCTGCCTGCCGAAATCATAGGCCTCGATCCCTTCAGTGCTCTGGGGGGTATCCGTCTCTACTTCTACCTTGCCCTCGGATATTCCCTCGAGCAGGGAGTCGACTTCATCCTGTGATAGTACGTTTGCCATAGTCCTGTTTATTGTACGACAAATTCCGTGAAGTATATTTTTTTGACAATATTGCTATTCAGTACCTGGTTCACGCTGTACAAGAGCTCCTGTTTTAAGGCGATTTTGCCGTCCGGGGTGTTGACCTCATCAAGGGATCGGCTGGAAAGCAACAGCAGGATGGCATCCCTCAACCTGGGATTATTTTTTTCCAGGATTTTCCGGCTCTCTTCGCCGGTGATCTCGAGGCTGATGGTGACCTTCATGTACCTGTTGCTCAGGCCGGATTTATCCATCAAGTTGACGACAAATGAATCGAGCGGATGGATGACAACCACTTCCCCGGCCTTGTCCTTGGGATGATCCGGCGGGGCAGATGCAGCCCCCTCCGGTGCCTTCTCCTCTTTCAAGAACCCCCAGGCAAAGTAACCACCTGCTCCCAGGGCGATTACCAGCACTGCCAGGATCAAGAGTTTGAAAGGGGATTTCTTGCTCTCCCCGTTTTTCTTTTTGGTATCCTCTTCCTTTGCCATTTTTTCCCTCATAGATGCCTGAAGATGATTTCCACCCTCCTGTTTAATGCCCTGTTTTCTTGGGTATCATTCGGATACAGGGGCCTTGACGGACCGGCGGCCCCGGCAGAGAAACGCTGTGGTGGCAAACCCTTCACGTTGATAAAGTAGTCAATGACCGACAAGGCCCTGTATAATGAAAGCTCCCAGTTTGACCTGTATTTTCCCTTTGCCAGAGGCGTATCGTCCGTATGACCGACAATCAGGATATCGTTTGGACAAGAGCCTATTATGGCGGCGATATAGTCGAGGAACGGGGAAAAGCCTTTATAGTCGTGGAACGGGGAAAAGTCTTTTCTGATTTCCGCTTCCCCCGGCCTGAACAGGATCCTGTTGGGAAAGGTCAGAACGACGCCCCGCTCGTCGTCCATTATTCTTATCTTGCCCCTCAGGTCCTTCAACATGTCATCCAATTCCTCGTCGGCCCCCTTAAAAGGGAGTATCATGTCGGAAAGACGGCTCTGATCCACTACTACCAAGCCTTCACTGTTGTTGTATGCAAAAATGAACTTGGCTAAATCCGACACTCCCCTGAGGCTGGAGAATTCCAGCACCCCTGTTGACTGTTTGAAGTGTGTAAAAAGCTCCTTCAATTTCTTCGTATCCATGGAAGACATGGAAATAAGCAAAACGAAAAAGGTCAGGAGCAACATGACCAGGTCAGAGAATGTGACCATCCATAGACCGGCATTCCCGTTTCCCTCCTGGTTCTCGGCTTTCCTTCTTCCAGCCATTGTTCAAAAGACCTTGAAATCGAATTCCTTGTAGGTAACGACCCCTGAAGGCTTCTCCCCGTATATTCTCCTGATGTATGGGGGTGCGTTGATGTTCAAAATGATATCCACCCGTCTGTTCTTTGCTCGAGATGCCATGGTCTCGTTTGAAGCAATCGGCCTGTAGCTGCCGGAACCATAGGCTGTCAGCCTCCGGGGGGTGACTCGGCCCCTTTGGATCATATATCGCAGGACCTCCAGGGCCACGAGTCCCGAGATCTCCCAGTTTGACCTGTACCCCTTTTCAGCCGCAGGGACGTTGTCCGTGTGGCCGACTATTTCCACCGGATATTGCCCTTTATTTATGAATTCACAGAGCCTGTCCAGCAGCTCACGTGAGGATGGTTTGATCTCCAACCTGTCGTCGTAAAAAAGGGCGCTCTTTTTGATGGTGATTATCTCCCTGTCTTTCATTCCCTGGATTTTGACGTTCTTAATCATATCCTTGCCTGTCATGGATATGAGTTCTTTCAGTGTTACAGGCTCACTTATCATTGCAGGGGAGGGGGGGATGATGTCCTCTCCTGTCTTCATTGGTGATAACCCGCCGAGGAGGTTCCCGAAGGCACCTGTCAGGGAGCCTATGGCTATGCGCGCCTTTTGCTGATCTAATACCGCAATGGAGTTGAGCAGGATGAAGAAGGTCAATAATATCAGGAAAAGCGATACAGTCATCGTCATCCCCACGTCGGCCGGGGGGCCTTCATTCCTGTTTTTTTTCCTATTGACCGACATCGGATGCCTCCCTTTGATTGGGCGGAAGAAAGGCCATGAGCTTCTGCTCGAGAATCCTGGGATTATCGCCGTTTGAAAGGGAAATGACCCCCTGGATGCACATCTCCTTTGTCAAGACCTCCTGTCTGCTCCGGGTCCGGAGTTTTCCTGCAATCGGCAGGCAGAGGATATTGGATATCATGGACCCGTAAAGGGTCGTCAGCAATGCCACTGCCATGGCAGGCCCGATTGTGCTGGGGTCATCCATGCTTTGGAGCATTTGCACCAGCCCTATGAGCGTCCCTATCATGCCGAGGGCGGGTGAAAAGGTGCCCATAGTGGTAAAGATCTCCGCTCCCAACTGGTGCCTGCCTTGTATGAATTCAACCTCTGTCTCCAATATGTCCCTGATTTCCTGGGGTTCCAGCCCGTCGATGGAGAGCTGGATCCCTTTCTTGAGAAACTCATCCGGCAAGTCCTTTATTTCCTTCTCCAGGGCCAGGATCCCTTCTTTTCTGGACTTTTTGGAGAATTCCATAAAATTTTTAATGATTTCATCGGCTGATATGTTGCGGGTAAAGAGGGCGTTTTTTGCTATTCCGAAGACCCCAAACACGTCTTTCAGCGGGTAGTTGATCATTGTAGCGCCGAGCGTTCCGCCTACAACGATCATCAAGGCCGGGATATTTATGAAGAGCTGAATGCCGCCGCCCATAGAAATGGCAAGAAACACTAGGCCGAAAGCCGATATGATCCCCAACAAGGTAGCAATGTCCATGTCCGCTTCCTAAAACCTGGTTCGATATTTGATGGCTTTCCGCAAGAATCGGTGTTCTCGCGTCAGTTACGACACCAAGTGGAACTATCATCCATGCTTGTCACGGCAGATCAAAAAGGGTCTTTGCCCTCGTGCCGGACGAGGTCAGAATACAGCAACCTTTATGCCATACTGTATGTTCTTGGGGATTATTCCGTCGCGAGGGGAAAAAGCCTGAAATTATAAATAGATATAAAAGGCCTAAAGTCGTATATCGGTGGGCGTGGAAAGATGCGATGTCAATTGAAGAGGGGGATGTCAAGATATTGACATCCCCCGAGGCCGGGTCCTTAGACCCTTTCAACGCCTTCCTGGACCGGCGGTTATCTCTTGAGGTTTATCAGTTCTGACAGCATCTGATCCGTCACCGTGATGATCTTGGAATTGGCCTGGAAGCCGCGCTGTGTGGTGATCATCCTGACGAACTCGTTTGCGATGTCCACATTGGATTGCTCAAGGGCGTTGGGTGCGATACTGCCGAGCCCGTTGGTGCCGGGCTTGTTTGTTATTGCGGCTCCGCTCTCCTTTGTCTGCCTGAAGAGATTGCTTCCCTCCTTAAACAGCCCCTGTACGTTTTGAAACTTGGCCAGGGCTACCCGGTAGAGGGGTACGAGCTGGCCGTTGGAATATGTCCCCGTAATGATACCGTCCACGTCCACATTTACTCCCTGAAGATCTCCCGCACCATAACCATTGGCGGCTTGGAAGGTGGTGGTGGATGCCCGGGCGAACTGGGTGGTGGACAGGGAGCTGTTGACCCACCTTGAACCGTCGTAGCGAGATCCGAAATCAAGTTCTACATTCATGGAGCTTCCGGTAAAGGTCGGGGCGAAGGTGAAATATCCGTCCGAGAGATCATCCGGCACGGTTTGCGCTACATCGCTCCCGTCGCTGGGATCAGTCTGCCACAGTTCGAGGTTGCTGATGACACCTGAGCCGCTGTTGAAATGGACAAGCCCCCTGGCCAGCAATCCGGCCCAGTTATTACCGGAGGCCCCTGTCCTGTTATCTTCGCTTGGGTTGCATGTGACAATGAACTCATAGGCATAAGGTGTATCCGCCTTATCAAAATAGATCGTAATGTCGTGCGTGCTTCCCAGAGAATCGTATATCTTAAGGGTCGTCTGATATTCATATGCGTTTTCACCGAGGTTGCCCCCGTTACTCTTCCAAAGGGCGGCAAGGGCGTCATCAGAGCCTGATGTATTATTAGAGCCGTCAGAGTCGAGGTTGACTATGGCCTGGACATGATCGGTCTCCTGTGGCGGAGAGGTGAAAGAGCTTAGAAGAATATCGGTGACGGAACCTACGTCTTCTCCATTTTCATCCAGTCCCCATCCCTGAACGATGTACCCTTCAGGGTTGACCAGATATCCATCCTTGTTGAAACGAAAATTGCCGGCCCGTGAGTAATAGAGATTGTCGTTGTTTTGTTCTCTTAAAGCAAAGAACCCTTCTCCGCCGATGGCCAGGTCAGTGGGATTGCCCGTGGACTCGAAGGATCCTTGCTCAAAAGAGGCGTATATGTCCCCAAGGGCCGTCCCCCTGCCCACCTGTGACGCCCCCGACAGGGTCGAAATCGACTGGCTCAGGAGATCCTGGAAAGAGAAGGTGCTCCCCTTGAATCCCACGGTGTTGACGTTGGCGATATTGTTCCCGATGATTTGCATGGCATTGCCCAGAGTGGTAAGGCCGCTGATCCCTGAAAACAGTGCACTTGATAATGCCATTTTATTTCCTCCCGTACCCTTGTGGTCTTATTTCACCTGTCGATCCGGAGCGAAACGGAAACAGTGTTCAAGCGAGCCCCTGGATATCAGGGGATTTGTCCCTCGGTTTCCATGACATCCAGTACATTCCCTATGCTGATCGGGATTTCGTCAACGTAAAGCAGGGGAGAGGGATCTTCCAGATTGATCCCGGTCACCCTGCCGATAATCCGGGACTCCACGTCTAAGACTTGTCCTCCTTCATCAACGGCAACAACTTGAAAGCCGTAGATGCCCGGGTCTTGCCTTATCCCCGCGTCGTCTCGCCCGTCCCATTGGAAAGTGTGCTCCCCCGGGCTCAGGGTCCCCAGCGTAATATGCCTTACGGCGTAGCCATTTGAGTCTATTACCTGGATAGAGCAATCTGCCGGGGAGTCCAGGGTGAAGCGCCCCCTGGCCGCGTCACTCCCCTTTAATGACAGGACGTCACCCCGGGCAACGATTTCCTTGCCCAGGATATCGAGGCTCTGAAGGCGGACCGCTTTTTCATCCGAATATTTGAGTTCCTCCAAGTTCTCATTGACATTGAAGAGTTGCTCGAGGCTGCTGAACGTCGCCAGTTGAGCAGTGAACTGTGCGCTATCGAGCGGGTTTAATGGGTCCTGGTGTTTGAGTTGGGCTACCAGTAACGTCAGGAAGTCATCCCTGCCGAGCTCCTTTTTTGAGCCCGCAAGGGATAAAAGCCCCCCGCCATCGTTGGATATGCTGAAATTTTCCGTGCCGAGTTTTTCGATCATCTTCTGTCAGTTCCTTCTTAGTTAGTGTCCGTCCATAAATGGCCTTTTTGCAATCTCTGCGTTCTGCTCAAAAAATAATCCTCGGAATATCAACCATATGCCTGCGGTTATTTTTTTCGCAGGCCTTGATCTTGAACAAAAATTCTCAT
>Ga0209834_10000577_pt1 | contig 22315 bp, 25 predicted proteins | sample Mar14236cmmetaG_FD_184134 | JGI IMG/M metagenome (GOLD analysis project Ga0209834, IMG submission 184134) | Marine hydrothermal vent microbial communities from Guaymas Basin, Gulf of California to study Microbial Dark Matter (Phase II) - Marker... ...
GATCTTCACGGCTCTTATCATATCCGGCCTGCCGACCCCTTCCTCAAAAAAACCAGATTTCATAAATAAATAAAGGCGGATCTTGTCCGCCTTTAGGAATACAAATGGGAATCGTAATCAAGAGCAATGCAGTGCACTGCCGCCTTTATACAGGTAATTTATCAAATCTGATGAATCCAGCGTCGATGACACAACGGTTTCACTTTTACAATAGTGTTCCTGGAAAAATCGATAAGAATAATCGTCGGCACAAAAGGGATCATCTTGGACAGCGGCATTGGCAGAATTGGTTACAGCCAGCAGACAGGCGATCACCATGATTACTAGTATCATCAGAAAGCACAACAAAATTACTGGGCCGGAATCCGGGCTGGATCTCTCTTTATTATAAAAAATCCGCAAAACTGGTATCCTTTATATTAATCAAAGCGCAGCCATAAGCAGGCTCCGGCCCAAAGTTATATTTGAGAGGTGAAAAGTCTGAGGAGGTGGATTCTGATGATTCAATCTGCGTTCGTTAATATTACCGGTGAGGGCGGGCGATTGTTTCAGGATTATAATGCAGGAAGGCTGTCCGAAAGCGGTTCACCGTCACCAAAATCACCCCTGAGCTTTCCACAGGCAGCATTGGAAAGCCCTCGACTTTGCCTTATGGACAGCCATCCCTTTTTTTATTACTGCATTATTGCCGTTGTCAAAGATTCCGTGAAAAATCCAGGTTCACTTATTCAGGTGGGATAACAGTAATTTTCTTGCGGTCGATTTGTCTTTTTGGAATATACAAATAGCGATTTTGGCGATCTGAAACCGGTAAACCGGAGAAAATGAACGACTGCGATCAATTTAGTTTTTGACACCGACCGATTATCCGCCGTGTCAAATATGACACACCAGGCTCACGCCAACATAATTTGTGTTTTGTCATTTATCGGAAACCCGGCCCATAAAATGAACGTAGTAAATACCATTGGTCTAAATATTATCCCCGAATTGGGGTTTAATCAGAAGAGTGTCATGGATTATGTTTGCAGAGGGTGATCGTTTCATACAAAATTCAGACAAATATATCGTATCCGATTTGCTAATGAAAATAAATGGGCGTCCCAAGAGACGGGGAGTCGCGGGCGGTCCTCAAACTAATAATTGTATCAATGGAAGAGCTTATTATATTGTATCTATAGCCGGTAGGGAAAGAATTGAAGATTAACACGTTATATAATATTGCCAGTGAAGGAAACCATGCCGGCGAAGAAGAACTATTCAGGGCATTGACTGCAAGATTCAGATTATTCGCGCGCCAAAGAATTTGGGACGAACTGGACTCTGAAGAAATCGTGCAGGACGCCCTGATGACTATATGTAAAGAGTATAAGACAATTGACTTCACAACCAGTTTCTCAGCCTGGGCCTACAAGGTCCTTGACAATCGGATTTTGGGGTATATTCAGACCCGGAAACGGCGAGCCGGGAAAATCACCCTTGTCTCCGAAGCCGACGATCTACCTGCCACAGAAAATGACAATCCGAAACAGGATTTTAAACGGAATCTTATACGCTGTATGAGAAAAATTGCCCATACTAATTTACGTTATGCCAGGATTCTGAATCTGCATTATCAGGGTTTCGGCACCGATGAGATCTGTGAAAAGATGAAACTGACACGGAATAATCTATACTCTGTCCTGTCCCGAGCCAGATCGTTGCTCGAATATTGTCTGGAAGAAGGAGATGTCCGATAGTGGCTGATTGCAACGATAAGCGTTTCGAAGAGATGCTTCACGCCTACGAGCTGGGAATGCTTTCCGATGACGATCGGGAAAAATTCGAAATGCACCTGATGGAATGTGAGGTTTGCTTCGAGAAGGTGCAGAAGCTGATGACGGCGGTAGGGCTGGTCCGGCATGATTCTGAAGTGCATGCGGTTATCGAAAAAGAAGCCGCCCGTGGGGATGATCAGACAGAATCCGATCCGTCGGAAGTGAAAGCCTCGATTTTCAAGAGAAAACTCTGGCCCTCATTGGTTCCTTCGGCCATCGTCGTCGCCCTTCTTGTTGTCCTTATCCTGAAACCGTGGCAGATCGAGATCAGTCCCACCCAGGAAGCTGTCGCCATCGAAAACCGTCTGGCCATTATGTACTTCGAAAACCTGGCCGATCCCGATGACGAACACAATCTGGGGGAAATCATCACCAGCCTGCTGATCACCGATCTCTCGGAGTCGGAGTATGTCAGCGTAATTTCCAGCCAGAGACTTTATGATATTGCGCGCATCATGGGCAAGGATGAACGCTCCTCACTCGATCGTGAAACGGCTATGGAGATCGCCCGGCGTGCCGATGCCCGATGGATGCTTCTGGGGAGCATACATCAGACCGAACCATATTTCTCGCTGGCCGGCCAGTTGATTGATGTCTCCACCGGTGATGTTATAGCATCCCAGTTGATCGCCGGGGAACCCGGCGACGATATTTTCCCGCTCATAGACAAGCTCACGACCGAGGTCAAAAACGATCTAACCCTGCCGTCGGCGGCCATGCAGGAACAGGATCGCATGGTGGCCGATGTCACCACCCATTCCTCGACGGCATACCGATATTATATTGAGGGCATCGATTATTTCGACAAATTCTATATGGATGAGGCACGGGCATGTTTCAGCAAGGCGGTCGAGCACGATTCCACCTTCGCCATGGCATATTATTACCTGACCCGGGTGACAAGCGGAGAAAAGGCCGATAAAAATCTAAAACTTGCGTCGACCTATATGGACAAAGTCAGCCAGAAAGAAAAATTCTATATTCGCAGTCTGCAGGCCGCCAAAGCGAGCGACTATTCCGGAGCCATTGAATATCTCGAACAGCTTCTTAAAAGATATCCCGACGAAAAAGAAGCGCTTTTTCTTATCGCCAATTACTACTATAGCAAGCGAAATATTGAAAAGCTGGCCGAGTATCTGGAAAGAGTCATAGCCCTCGATCCGTTCCACAAAAGTTCTTATAACATGCTGGCCTATGCCTATCACTTCCTGGGCAAAAACGAACGTTCCATTGAAATGGCCGATCGCTATGTCGCCCTCGCGCCCGACGAGGCCAACCCTTATGATACCCGGGGTGACCTGCTCAACCGGATGGGACGTTTCGATGAGGCCATTGAGTCCTACGAAAAGGCTGTCGAAATTAAACCGGACTTTTCCTCATCGAGATTAGCCCTCATCTATCTCAACCTTTTCCGAAGACAATATTCCAGGGCCGAAGAACGAGTTGCGGAATATGCCGAATCCGGCATGGAAAACGCGGAATCGCAGGCCAATCTTTATCTCAGTCATATCTATATTTTTCGAGGAGAAACAGACAGCGCTTTGAAAATCATCGACATGGAATTGGAAAAAAACAGGAGCGGTAAAAATTACTCATTACTGGGCGAAGGATACTACACCAAAGCCATGATATATGACGGACTCGGAAATTACGATCGTGCTATTGAATATATTCGCAAGGCTGAAGAGGCGGTCTCGTCCGACTTGCCATCCAAGAGCCTGAGCTACAAACATGCGGAGATAGTATTTCTGGCCCGGGCCGGAAAATTCGACGAGGCCGAAAGATTTCTCGAGGATTACGGTTCGAGGACCGAAGATATCCCCCTGCGAGTGGGCAGATATTATTACTGCCGCGGGGTCATCGCTTTTGAAAAAGGCGATTACAAAACGGCTATCAGCGAATTGAAGCAATCCCTGGAGGACAGAAAAAGCTTCTCATACCTGACAAACTACCTGCTGGCGCGCTCATATATAAAAACCGAACAGTACGCAGAGGCAATAGATATTTTCGAAGAGAACTTGAACAACTATGATCTCTGGCGCATGTACTATGGGATCCAGGACTCAAAAACATATTACTATCTGGGGCTCGCCAATGAAAAGCTCGGGCGTAATGAAAAGGCCGTTAAAATGTATGACTACTTCCTTGAAATCTGGAAAGACGCCGATCCCGGATTTACGGAGCTCGCTGATGCCAGACAACGATTGAAACGTCTTAAAAACCGCTCATGATTTTTTTTGAATTGATAATCAAAGCATCTGCATGACCGCATCCCAGATACCCAGAAGAACCAGCGCCGAGATTACGACCACCGCAATCAAAATATATCTGACAAATTCCGCCCCGCGTTCCACCGCCATTTTTGTCGCCACCCATGCCCCGAGCATATTGCCCACCGCCAGTATCAGACCGATTTCGAATCGGACCTGGTCGTTGAAAATAAACACGCCCAGGGCAAACAATGTAAACAGAAGGATGATCAGGTTCTTTATAGCATTGGCGCGGACCAGTTCATAACCGGCGCCAAGCACCAGCCCGGCCAGCAGAAAGATGCCCACCCCGGCCTGGATAAAACCGCCGTAAACACCGATTCCGAAAAATATTCCCAGTTGCATCAGACCCGGCCTTTTCTCCATCAGATCCGTTTTCCCGATCAGCCACCGTTTCGGCTTGATGATTATCACGATCAGCATCATCACCATCAGACCCCCGATGACATGACGCATCATCTCTTCATCAAGATTGACCGCAATCTGCGCGCCGATAACCGCCCCGACAATGGCCGGCGCGGCCAGCATAAACCCTTTCGAGAGATCGAGTTTCTTCTCTTTTCGGAAGACATTTACCGAGACCATCGTCTGCAACAGGATGGCAATCCGATTGGTCCCGTTGGCGACATTGGCCGGCAATCCGAGAAAGATCAGCAACGGCAACGAAATAAGCGATCCGCTTCCGGCCAGCGTATTGATAAAGCCGCAGGCGAACCCGGCCGCAATTACTAATGGATATATATACCAATCCAAACCCAAAAACCTCTCGAAATCCATTTTTACGGACGATAAATCATCCCGGCATATCGGGGGGGAAGGTAAACATGAGAACCGCTTCGGGCAAGCGATATTTTGGCCGCATTACGACATAAAAAAGGCCGGGCTCACAGCCCGGCCGAAAAGCTCTTTCCCAATGATTATTTTATCAGAAACATCTTTTTCGAAGAACTGAATAGGCCGCTTTTGACCTGATATAAATACAACCCGCTTCCGACCACAGCGCCGTTATCATCACGGCCGTTCCATGTGACCCTGTACTGACCGGCATCCTGTGTTTGATCGAGCAATGTCCTTACCTTTCTGCCCAGCAGGTTATATATCGTGATCTCTACCTGATCCCGGCGGGGGAGACTGTATTCGATCACGGTCGAGGGATTGAACGGATTGGGGTAATTCTGCCCGAGGCTGTATCCTGTCGGAAGCGGTGCGGTTTCCTCTTCGGCCACATCGACTACCGTTCTCTCGGGATCGAAAGCATAAATATCGGTACTGCGAACCACCAGGGCTGTTCTTTTGCCGACCAAAAAGCCTGAATGAGTACCGTTCGGAACCAGTTCCACCCAACTGTCGGCCAGCCCGTTGTAAGCGTAAAACTTATTGTAATGAACATAACCTATTTCCTCGGAAATCAGGCCTATGTAACCGGTATCGATGCAAATATAAGGTTTCTCATCGATTGTCCGGGTGGTCCAGCTTTCCGACAGCGTATTGTATCCGTAAAGCGTCTTGCTGGTGGTATCGAAAAATATCATCGAATTGGTCCCCAGATCGAGGCCGTTGGCTTCGAGGTCGAATTCATAATGCCGGCCCGAAAGTCCGTCGAAAAGAACCAACTTTTCTTCGGATTTGGCATAGGCCAGCGGTTCACGGATCTGTCTTGAAACGGACATGTCGTCCGTAAAATCGTATTCGATAATGGCATCGCAGTATGACGAGTAAAATACCAGTTCGTATTCAGGATAGTCGGTCCACATAAACAAATGGCCCGTATAGGAAGCGTTCGTACTCCAATCCTCCGGAACCACCGCCGACGACCAACTGTTTGTATTGCCGTTATAAAAATAAATAATCATCGTATCGGCTGTCGTGCTCCAGCGGGTAAGAGAAACAAAATCCTCGCCCCGGTAGAAATTGGTGGTTTTATCCAGTGCCAGGCTGATTGTACTGCCCATATTGCCGACAACATTGTAGCCCCAGGCGCTCAGTGTATCAAATGAGCAAAAAACCGTCCCGCCCCCGCCGAACGAACTGGTGGTACTTTTATATACCAGACCGGTGGAAAAATCCCTGAATGCCCCGCTCGAACCGTCATAAATAAATATGTGAAATGTATTATCCGCAGTGTACAATGAATGATCAAAAGCGAACCGCCCGCACTGGTACCAGCACCCGTAATAGCGATCATCGTCCCAATCGAAAACATATGTAATATGATCCCATAAACCCCGCCGCGTATCAAAACCGTACCAGTTGGCCGTTGCCGCCGTGGAGGGAACAATATGCCTGAATGTATAGGCATTGGCGGTGAATTCATCGGCCGGCATCGCGCCCGCGCCGGAGCCCGCCCTTGATGCCTCATTATCACCGCAGGTGTAATAGATATAATCGAAGGTATTGGTCAGGGCGCTGTAACCCACCAGAATATAATTCTTGCCGTCATAATTGACATTGAAGACGCTCGCATAGCCATGATCCATCGGAGGTGAACCCTTATACCCGCCGGTTTCGGTTTTATTGAAGCTGTGAGTGTGCAGGCTGTAAACGACATTGGCAGATTGCTCGGGATATGGATTAGCGAGCACCATACCGATATAATCCTCCATCACCCAGGGTTCGCCGGCGGTCTGGTCCTGTTCCAGACCATAATCGTATGACTGCCACGTTCCCAGTTCGGCGTCGAAAACATAGAAATATGATTTGGTCAGGAAATAAGCCAGATTTTCCCCGGTCTCGTAGTAGTACGAAGTGCCCGCCATAAAATCGCCGGTGTAGCTCATCGTATCCCATGACATAGTCAGGGCGCTGTATCCAATAAGTACATTATCGGTATAGGCAAAAGCGACATGACCCTTGGTTTCGACATCCTCGAAGACCTGGTCTGTACCGAGGTCTATTTCCAGCCATTCGCCGGACTGGATATCAAAAACAAGCAATGTGTCGGCATTGCTGTGGGTGTAAACGACAAGCCCGTCGCCCCGATCATACATCGGCGTCCCGGTTCCGAAACCGGCCAGGGAATACTGCACCCAGCGTCCGTCCTGAGCCGTCAGCGATGCGGGCATCAGGATTATAGACATTATTATCATCGGCATCATTACAACCGCAGATTTGATAAATCTCTGCATAATCAAACCCCTTTATATGGTATTTATTTTATTATCCGAAAATAACGCCAAGTATTATCATAAGATCCGATCCGGAACTGCTTTCAAGAAAAGCCGATTGGGCCAATATAGATTCAATATTAAATATATACTGTTATAAATGAGTGTCAAGCAAATGATCAGTCGAAAAGGGTCGGCTGATAGGAGGCCCACTTGTGGGGATCTATCTGATGCTGGTATTTATAAATACATTCGCCGTCTTTGCATATATGCGGTTTTTTCTTGCCGATATATTCGAAGGTCCGCCCGCATACCTCGCAGGTGGCGTTTTTCCAGTCAAGTTTCGGCATTTTGGGACTTTTGTCTTTTCCCGGCATATATATAAACCTTACAAATGTTCAGGGCCGACAAGTTAATATAAAACTGAATTACCCGCAATCATAATTCGCGTATCACACCAATATTTATAGACTAACGCATATGCTCCTGCAACACATCGAGATATTTGTAACCGCTGCCGGTGATAAATGCAACCGCCCGATCCGACCGCCCGACAACGCCATCCCTGATTAACTTCCGTAGCGCCGACAGCGAGGCGCCCCCCTCCGGTGATGAAAATATCCCCTCTTTGGCCGCCAGTTCCCTGGTGTCATGCATCAGTTCGTCATCCGAAACCGCCAGCGCCGCGCCGCCGCTTTCGCGGATCGCTCTCAACATCAGGAAATCCCCGATCGCGCCGGGAACCCGAAGTCCCGCCGCCACCGTATGCGGATCCGGCCATTCTTCGGCCGACTCTTTTCCTTCATCGAATGCTTTCGGTATCGGCGCACATCCCTCCGCCTGGACCGAGATCATTTTCGGCCGCTTGCTCCCGATCCAGCCCATCTTTTCCATTTCGTCGAAGGCCTTCCACATCCCGATCAATCCGGTCCCGCCGCCGGTGGGGTAGATTATCACCTCGGGAAGATCATACTCGAACTGCTCGGCCAGCTCATAACCCATGGTCTTTTTGCCCTCGATACGGTACGGCTCCTTGAGTGTCGCCACCGCGAACCAACCCTCGCTTTTCACCTTCTCGGCCACCCGGGCACCGCAGTCCTTTATTGTCCCCTCAACCAGCTCGATTTCCGCCCCGTGATAAGCTCCATCCACAAGAAACGGCGCGGGGACATCTTTGGGCATGATGATCATGCACTTCAGCCCCGCCCGGGCCGCATAAGCCGCCACCGCCGAACCGGCATTGCCCGCCGTCGGAATGATCAGCCTTTCCAGGCCCAGTTCTTTGGCCCGCGAAACCGCCATCCCCAGACCACGCGCCTTGAACGACCCGGTCGGGTTGGCTGTCTCATCCTTGAAATACAAATTTTCCAATCCCAGATCATCGCCGATTTTCTGGGCCTTAAGGAGCGGCGCTCCGCCTTCGCCGAGCGTGACAATATTAGCCTCGTCTTTGACCGGCAGAACCTCTTTGTACTTCCACATATTTGAGGGGCGTGACCTCACAATCTCCGGATTCAGAATTTCGCCCGCTTTTTTATAATCATAATCGACCAGAAGCGGTCCCCCGCATTTGCAGAGCGTATGAACATCGTCAATATTATATCGCTGGTCACATTTGGAGCAGTAAAGATCTTTCACAGTCGTGTTAGTTGACGGCATAATTTTCTCCGGTTATTGCAAAGTTTCGTTACCAATCATTTCATAAAGATAATAAGAAACGGCCCGTCCATCCAGAGACAATTTACATTAATCTCTGAAAAGACTTGTTATTATTTATCTTGGATATATTATTGTTTCCGTTTGAAGGCAACTTTGGCTTTATATAGCAGTATTATAGACTATGTATCAGGATTGGTTCAAAACAATCGACCTCTGCCGCCACTACCAGCGCGGACAGCACGTGGTTCGCGCTGTCGATCGCGTCGATCTCGCTATCGATAAGGGTGACTTCCTTGCCATTGTCGGCTCCTCGGGCTCCGGTAAATCGACCATGCTCAATCTTCTGGCGGGGCTCGATACTCCGACTTCGGGAAAAATCGAATTCGAAGATACCCTCCTGCAATCGCTCAGCAGACGTGAACTGGCGGCTTACCGGGCGCATAAGGTCGGCATGGTTTTTCAGTCGTTCAACCTGATGCCGCATCTGACCGCTCTCGAAAATGTCGAACGCGCCCTGTATTTTAATCATACCCCCCGACGCAAACGCCGTCAGATGGCCGCGGAAATTCTCGAAAAACTCGGCCTTCATGACCGCGTCGATCATCACCCCGCCGATCTCTCCGGCGGTGAGCAACAGCGGGTTTCGATCGCCCGGGCGCTGGTCAAAAATCCGGAGGTGCTTTTTGCCGACGAACCGACCGGCAACCTCGATCAGGGGAATTCTATACAGATCGCCGACCTGCTGACTGATCTCAACCGCAAAGGTCTGACCGTTGTCATGGTAACCCATGATCTCGAACTTGCCGGTCGCTATGCCGCCCGGATCGTTCGCATGCACTACGGGCAGATTATAGATAATTCTTTGGGAGAGACTGAACCGGGGGCAACAAAATGACTTTCAGGGATTTTGTGTCTATCTCAACCGGCAACCTATGGCGCATGAAACTGCGTGCCTTCTTGACTGTCTCAGGCGTTATAATCGCCATCGCCGCTTTCGTGGCGATGTTATCCTTCGGGGCCGGGATGCAGAGGAATGTCTCCGAGCAATACGAGAAACTCGATCTTTTCAATACTATGCAGGTCTATCCGCCCAGAGATGCTCAACCGACCGACACCATGCCACCCGCGATTCTCGATGCCCGTGCTGTCGCCGCCATTTCCGATCTGCCCGGCGTCAAACTGGCCTATCCTTTCGATGACTTCGACCTGACCGCAAATATTTCCGATACAGAGTTGTCCATCTCGGCCCAGGCGCTTTCGGTCGAGGCGATGAACACAAAAGCATATTCACATTTTGCCGCCGGTTCGGCTTTCGAAAGCGACTGCGCCAAAGAAGCCATCGTGACCGAGCAATTCCTCCACCTGCTTAATATCGGCAAGGCCGATTCGCTGATTGGCGACACTCTTATCATCTCAGTCAGTGTCGCCAGCATCGACAGCGGTATCGTACATATCATCCCGAAAATGGACAGCACTCTCAAAGAGCGCATCAAAGAAATACATTTTGATTCGTTGATACATGCCGCCTATACCAAACGTATCGTCCGCCGGGAACTGGGCAATGCCATGATGCGTTTTCTTGACGGTTTCCTCAATGCCAAAGCGGTGCTGAGGGATACGCTGATTATCCGCGGTGTCATGGAAGGCGGGCAGGGAGGTATGATGCGCATCAAACCGGTTATCATACCGACTGCCACCGCCGAACGATTCAGTTACGGCGGGATGTCCGATAATCCGGCCGATCTTTTCGCCGCTTTGCAAAGCGGAAATCTGCTCGGCACCGGAGACGAAGCGGGAGGACGTTTTTATCCCAAAGTAACCGTCAATCTTGACCCGAATATAACATACACCTCGGTACGCGATTCGATCAAGGCGATGGGCTTCAGGACCTTCAGCTATGCCGAACAATTCGCCGAGATGCAAAAATTCTTTATCTATTTCGACATGGGCCTCGGTGTCATCGGATTGATCGCCCTCATCACCGCCTCGCTCGGCATTGTCAATACGATGGTGATGTCAATCATCGAACGCCGACGCGAAATCGGCATATTGAAATCGCTGGGGGCCGATGAGCGCGACATACGACTTCTCTTCCTGGCCGAATCCGGGCTGATCGGGTTCATCGGCGCGGTCTTCGGAATTATCTTCGGGTGGGTCATTACCCGCGCGGCATCACTGGTAATAAAAGTAATCATGGAAAAACAGGACATCCCCGAGATGGACCTCTTCGCCCTGCCCCCCTGGCTGATCCTGACCGCGCTTCTATTCGGCCTGCTGGTAAGCCTCGCCGCCGGATTTTATCCCGCCTCGCGCGCCGCCCGGGTCGATCCGGTCGAAGCCCTCCGCACCGAATAGATTTCAATCCTTTTAAAAACAAATGACAATTATCGATATGGGCGGATTATGCTATATTACACTCTTATCTGTCAATGGTTGCGTCATGGTTAACTTTATCTTATTTTACGTTACCGGTTGGGTATGGGTCCGGTTCGTCGGCTTTTTATTATATGTTTATTTGGGTCGAAATCCTCCCGGCAGGCGGCCTGCAAAGGCGTCTCGTCATCCTCTCCACCTCCCGCAATCGGTTGCCAGAAATCTCCGTTATCAGGCCGACGTTTAAAAACGGCATAAACGATATTCCCGTTTTCATCTTTATAATAAGGAATTACCAGAACCTGAAATGGTGCGCGAGCCATTAATATACCCAATGGTTAATTTATTTGCCTAAACCTATCAACCATAGACCGAAAAAATCAAGGAATTTATATATCGCGCCTGTGATACTTAATATGTATTTTATCTTTTTCCCGGCCGTCTTACAGCCTTCAAATATCAAAAAAATACCATTTCGGTTTTGATCCTTGCCGCCGTGGTGGCCGGGCATTACATGAACGCCGACCTGCCGCTCATTTTCATTTTCAACGGCGCCGTCTTTCTCATTATCGGGTTGATCATGCTGATTGAATTCGTCCGTAAATATCCGGTAGTCGATCAGGGGGCAGTCGATGCCGCCGAATGAGAAAGACGATAGAGGTTTTCAACCAATATCCGAGATCGACCGTACCATTCATGAACCGGCCCGGTTCAATCTGCGCCGTGAGCGCCAGAATAAAACAAGTGTCACAAACCATAACGGCCCGAGCAATGATATTACCGAGAGCATATGTTTGTCGATCATACTCGACGGGGTCGGAAGAAGACCCAGTCGGAAAGAGTCGCGGGTTACCGTTTTGGTAATAATATTACTCTCGTAAAATCCCGCCGCCACCAATGGATCATCGGGATCCAGTTCGGTTTCAACCTGCTCGACCACTTCAAACTTAGTATAATAATCACCGCCCGTAATCTGCCAGACAGCCAGTACAACCGCAGTCAGGAACAGCGTCGTGACAATTATTTTTTTTGTTTTCGCAGTCATGATCCTCCTCCTTATCTTACGCCGTACTCGTAATCGGCATCAGCGGCACACCGGAATCCGACATTATTGAAAGCATGATCCGGCGGACTGGCGCCGCGGTAATGAGTCGAGTAAGCGCCGCAGTAATTGGGACTGCAGAACCAGCTCCCGCCCCGGGCCACCCGGTTGTCGCCGCTGTCCGGACCCGATGGATTGCTTGCCGGTGAGTTCAGATAATAATCAGGCGCATACCAGTCGGCGGTCCATTCCCAGACATTGCCGATCATATCATGCACGCCCCAATCATTGGGGGAAAAACCTCCCACCGGCGCAGTGTAGAAAAAGCCGTCATCGAGATGATTGACATCCGGCCATGTGCCCTGCCAGATATTGGCCCGGACCTGATTCTCACCGGACTGTTGAGCGCCCATGGCATGGAATTCCATGTTGTTACGATGGCTTTTCGAGGACGGCGAGTGATCATTGGCGACCGTTGCATGATCCTGCCCGCCATGATGCTCTCCGGTGTCGGCTCTGTAATGATCGTCGGCGCCCGCGCGGGCGGCATATTCCCACTCCGCTTCGGTCGGCAGGCGTTTACCAGCCCAGGCCGCATATGCGGCGGCGTCATGCCAGCTGACACAGACCACCGGATGATTCAGCCGGTTTTCGATCGAGGAACCCGGTCCCTCCGGCTGACGCCAGTAGGCACCCAAAATCCTCTGGAAATCTTCGGCGCCCTCCAGATACGCCCAGCAGTAACCGCCGTGCTCCGCCGTCGTTACATAACCGGTAGCATCAACAAATTCCCTGAACCGGGCATTGGTCACTTCATATCGATCTATATAAAAAGGATTAAGGGTTACCTCGTGCACCGGGCGCCCGCTTCCTTTACCGGCCCGATTGGTAAAATGCTTGCCGCCGCGACAATCAGAGTCATTGCCAGGGCGATTGCATGTTTGTTCATTATCTTCATAATTACCTGACCTGCCTTTTTACCTTGAGTCGCTCTTCTTCATCCCGCACGGATTGTGCGCGTCCATTGATTTCCCACCGCAGGGATTACAGGGATTCATCGCCTTGTCCCCGCACGGATTCCCGGCCTCGGCGGCAAGTGACGATGCTCGGGTGCTTGCCATCAGGCTGATCTCGACATCGATTGTCTTGCCGACCTTGGAGCCGATAATACCCATTCCCTCCGGTCCGATTACATCGAACTCCGCCAGCGGGATATTTAACTCCGCGCGAACCGCCACCAGATCACCCGGCATACGTTGTTTCGTGGCTTCACTTTCCTGAAGGTAGGTCATCCGCCCTTTGACCTCGGTATATCGGGTCTTTCCGTTAAAAGACAGATTACCCATGAAAGTTATGTCGTATGTCTGAGCATCACCCGACGATTTGACTTCCTTTATATTCTTGATATTCTTGACGGTCAGTTTGATGTCGGGATACGCGCCGGCATTCAGCCAATCGGCGCTTCGCAGATGCTCATCTCTCAGCGGAATTCCGGTATTGAGACTGGCCACCGGAACGGTAAACTCCCCATGACCGCCGTTTTCGGGATGGCTCGGATTGAATTGAATATAGCCGGTTATCTCATTGCTGGTCCCCACAATATCCTCCAGAGGGGCGGTACTCTTGAAAGTCACCGAATTGCGGCTCATCGGGTCATCGATATGAAACATCATGCCGTTCTTATGACCACAGGGATTACCCGGATCTTTTTGGGCCGCCGCGGTCGTCATCATCGCCCCAGTCAGCAGCAGACCTAAAATCATGTTTTTCATTGCTTTCATCATTATTACTCCTTCTTTGTATTTGTTAATATTTCCTGCTTTTTGTCCCATCTCTAAATAAGCCAGTAAGAAAGACCGATTGCGGAGACTATCAAAATTCCCCACATCATCATCTTTTCATGCCCGCACATACCTCTCTTTGCTTTACAGCTTTCTTTGTTGCACATCATCGACATAGTTTCTTCTCCTTGCCTGGGTTTGTTAATCCCTTTTATTGTTTTGATTCTTAGTCGCCCGGTATCGCTTTTCGTTACATAAAAAGTGGACAGCCATTGAAAATACTCTGGTTAAATTCAATTGTAGATCATATAAGTCTTTGTTATTGAAAAGGATAATTATTTTCGAGGGGTTTTTAGAAATTGCGGGTTATTTGCTATTATCTTTGATGGCACGCTTGAAACGGTCGCGGGTTTCATCGGAAAGACTGATTTCAATGCCGATCGGGGCTTTTTCGACATCTGCCGAATATCGGCGGAGGAAATTATCTATAAATTGAAGCTGATTCCTGTAAAGGCGGCACCATTTGCAGAAAATCAGGTGAAGTCTGATACCGAGCCGCTGACGGAACAAAAGTTTTTCATCAAACTCTCGTGATGTCAGTTGCGACACTTCGCGACAGGTAGGCATAAAACCGCCCATCGCTTTCGACATCATCAGCATCGCCTTTGCCGACATACCCGGCCTTTTTTTCACCGTTCGCTCCTTTCGGTATTCAGCCATATTTTTTCAAGGCACCGGCGTAAACGCTTTCGCGCACGGTGCAATATTACTCTCAGATTAGTCGGCTGAACCGTCAAAACGTTACAGATATCTTCATTTTTCATATTCTCGATGTCGCGCAGGATAAAGACCATCCCGATATGCGGCGGCATCCGATCGATGCATTTGCGCAGATATTCCCAGAATTCTTTTTGTTCGGCAAGGTTGGCAACGTCGACTACCCACTCGGATGGTCTTTGACCGGCTTTCCAGGTACCCGCGCTCGGGCCGGATGCAATAAAATCATCATCGATTACGTCAATATCATTATTGTGGAAATCGACCTCCCGGCTGAGGCGACGAAAATGGTCGATGATTTTGTTCTTTAGGATAGAAACGAGCCAGGTCCGTTCGCCGGACTGGCCCCTGAAAGAATCCCTGGCATTCAGGGCGGCTAAAAAAGTCTCCTGCACAGCATCTTCCGCGGTAGAGGTATCCTTCAATCGCAGGATAGCATATCCGAAAAGAAAATCACCGTGTACATCCACCCAGGTTTGGGGATTGGATAGTTTTTCGGATTTTGATGCCCCATTTTCTTCTGACATTGCTACCCATTGTTATTGCCGGCAATCAGGCACATCGGCACGAAGATGTGCTTAAAAGCGGTAAAATCTCAGTCTTTTCGCTGGTGGAATTTCGAGGATTTCTGATTTCTTCCGGCATATTTTTGTTAATCCTGCGCTTGCAGGCAAACATATTGTCATCATTTGTATTATTAATAATTTCCAATATTCTACAGATGCTTAAGCGAATTACGTGTTTTGATATTTTTCGATTAATTCGAATATCTCTTCATGGGTCGGGAAACGGCCACGATTGTCCTTTTTGCTGTAAAAGACTTTGTTATCGAAGGCGACCTCAAAAACGCCCCCGCCCCCTTTTATTAATCGGGATTCCAATCCAAATCTTTTTTTGACAGCATCCGCCAGACCGACGGCACGGGGCAGGTAATTTCATTCAACACAGTATTTTATACTAATTTCCATAAAAACCTCTTTTTGGATTTCAATAAACATAATTACGATAAATAGATCGAATATTTTTGCAGAATTCAAGAATAATATCGAGACCGAATATGTTGTATTGTCCGGCCCCGGATATAGAATTGGCTTATTCCGTTTTCATAATCTTGGTGTCGGGGTGTTCCGGCCACCAGATATTCCAGTTGGTATTGCTCGAGGGGTAGGCATGAAGAAACCGTCCGGCAAACGGTCCGGCAAAGCCCCACATTACACAACCGCAACTGTTGGGGCCGCCGTCGCCGACATTTACCGGAAGCCACATTGTCTCGGTTTCATGATCATAAAGGACAAAGGAGAAATTATAGGTCCATCCGCTGGCCGCAAGGGTCAATATTTCGCCATTGATCTCTCGGCTGTACACGACAGCCAGGTTTTTAAGCGGTCAGTAAGCGGGAGCGACATAGATGTTGTCGAATCGATCATTGACCACTTCGTGCCCGATCAGGGCGTCAAGCTTATAGGCACGGCTTTCTCCATTGATAGTCGTCGCCAGTATCCCCATGGGATCATCAGGCACGGGGTAGCCGGAATCCCCCGGCGAGAGGAACTCGGGATTTACAAACGGCGGGAAAAAGCCGGCGCCCAGACCAAAATTGAAATTGGCCGGATCCATGCCGTAGAAATGTACCCCATATGATACATCCCATTCTTTTCCCAGACGATCGACAATGATTGTGGTATCGAACGGCTCAATGACACCCGGTCCGCATTCGGATGGAGGTTCATGGCTGATATAAAGAAAATTGATAATCCTTAGTACATCCAGCAGATTTACATTATTATCGGAATCACCATCGACATTTGCCAGATCACGGCAACAGGGCGATGGTCCCGAATTATACAGGTAATTGATCAGATAGGAGATATCGAGGATATTTATGGCGCCCTGCGAATCGCAGTTGACATTCCCGGTAAATCCGGAACGGCAGCAATCCCACTCGACCACGAAAGCATCGGCGGTCCCGGAAGCGGCCCGCCAGCTATAAATGCCCCCCGGATCCATGACGGCGTAATCCATTCCGGCCGCGGTATCGGGCTGTCCCGGTATCCAATTGTCGAAAATCCATGTCTCGCCGTTCGACCATCGCCAGCGTCCCTCGACAACAACATCGCTGCCGCCAATCCATGCTGTTTCGGTACCGTTCAGCAAAGCGGTAATTGTCTTCTGTTCGGCTTGATCGCTTATCACAGCCAGGTATCCGTCCAGCGCCGCGGCCGAATCACGCGCCTCCAGCCAGGTCATGGGATAGGCGGGGCGGACAATCTTATAGAAGATGCTGTCTTCATCGATGCCGGCGACGGCCGCATTTGACAAAGCAAAAAAGACCAACAGAAACAATGTTCTGGTTGAAATACTCATGAAGCAACCCCCTTGTATACTGCGGACCGGAAAGGAAGAAATAGTGGACTAAAATTGTTTACGATCGGGCATCACTTAAGATACGGATAGAAGATCAATATTCTTTGAATATAAAAAAAGGCAGGATTTATAACCCTGCCTTTTCAAAATTGAATATATTTTCTGATTATTAATCCGGCCATTCGATAGTATGGACCATCTCGAGGACCTCTTTGAAAATATCTGTGAAAAACATGCTTTCAGTCTCGATCAAACAGGTCATCATCAGATCACCCTTTTTTAACGCAACTATTCCAACACTGTACACCCTCGGAATGGTATCGCCCATCCCCAATTTTTTGGTATAGTTGACGGAACCCTGCCACTGGCAGGCCTCTTTTTCGTCGATCTTGATCCGGTCTTTTTGTGTCGTTTTTAACCCGTCGAAAGTGACATTTTCCTCCAGAGCCATGAGGTCCTTCATCACTTCCTTTTTGACGTCTGAAGAATAAGTTAAGCTCACCAGTGAATCGACATATACCGCCGGCGGCATATCCACTTTACCGATATGGATATTAAGAGTCGGCACCATAGCCATACTCGGGAATTGCATCAGTTCAGGCGGAATCTCGTGATCCCGCTGAGTCAGGGCAAGGCGAATCATCTTTTTGGGTTTTTGAAGTTTCGCTTCCCAGTTTTCCAGAATTTTGATGGTAAAATTATACTCGGCGTCGGTGTAAATATTGTCTTTAATAACACCTGATTTTTTCGATTTTTTGCGGGCATAGACGCTGGGAATACAAATCAGCATGGCCAGCAGAACAATTAACAAACGTTTCATGGTATCAAAAACCTCCTCACAGGTTTAAGCCCTTTGCACAGGCTGGTTAAATCGTTGAGGACATTACACTTCGCTTCAAACTAAGTTTGATTTTCCATTATCATACAAAGTAATCCCTATTTTGTCCACTACTAAATTATACTCATGATTATCTTAAAGGTAGGACAAAATGTATGGCCGCGGAAATATTTTGGAATATCAGAACTATTAAAATGCCGCCCATGACTAAAACACAACTTTTATTATCTTTTTTATAGGGTCACTCACGCTATGATTTTACTTAAGTCAATATTCCGGACTTTATTTGTAAGGGCCATTTTTTTCATTTTCGGGGTGCGCAGGAGGCTCCCGAAGTGGAGGGAGGTGGCAAATTATCGGATAGTGTTTTGATCGAAATAAAATCTTCACCGGACAGTACAGAATTTTTTACTTCCTTTTAATCCGGTTTTTTCGAATATTCCCCGAATTGACAATCGCAAGCAGATATAATTACATTATTTTACAGATTTGCGACGTAAGATACCGTAAAGGGCGGAATCGAGTAAAACATAAACTGCAACGTATTTTTTTATGAAGTTTAAAAAAGGGCTTAAGCCGACCCGGTTTGCATTGGTCATCTTTTTGATCCTGGTGGTCTTCTGCCTGGCGCAATTGTCCTGGTGGATAATATATCAGATAGATTTAAGCAAACAACTCAGCCGCCACAAGGCCGAGCTTCTAAATCAACGGATCAAGATCACAGTGCTGGCCGTAAACCGCTGCTTTCAACAGAAACTTGGCATGCTGTCATATGCAATGAATGTTACAGAAAACACCGGGGATTTTTTCGATGGTCTTCTAAGCGACAGCGCAATAATAGGCTTTGCGACGAATGAAGACGGCGATGGTAAACCGGTCGTCCTGGGCCGCATCGACTCGACCTTTTATGCGGATATCGCCGGCGGGACCGTTTACTTCGACCCTCATTATCCTGAGAAATCGCTTGCGAGCCTGGAAGGAACCGTAGTCTTTGATCCCACCGGCCATCACGGTGGCGAGGAAATGAACTGGGTTAGCCCCGAGATGTTTTCAATATCTCCGGCAGTTAGGGAAGAAATGGAGCGGGAAATTGCCGGCCGGATAAAGATGTTTGCATCGGAAGGCAGTTTTTTTGTCATCATCATTCTATTCGGGGCCTTTTTGATTTACCGCACCTTGCAGCGGTCGGAGGGGCTTAAATTCCGCCAGCAGAATTTTATCCACGCCGTCACTCATGAGTTTCGAACGCCGCTGACATCGCTACGATTGTACATTCAGACGCTTCAGGCCGGAAAAATAGATGAAAATAAAAAACAGGAGCTCTACGCCAAGATGCTTGATGACTGTTACCGACTTGACGGCATGGTGGATAATGTTCTCGATGCGGGACATTCTTCCAGAAACGATTACAAGCTTAACCTGACACCGACCGACCTGGCCGTTGATCTGAATGAATACTTGAGTAATTTCGAACCCCTGATCAGAGGACTGGGAGGAAGAATCGAGACGCGGATCGAGCCCAATGTCAATGTCAGAACCGATTATCAGGCGCTGGAAAGAGCGATTCGGATGATTGTTGAAAACGCACTTAAATATTCCGATCCGAATGACCGCGTTGTCACTGTGAGTCTTTCAAAAGACTCGGGGTCGGCAAGAATTTCCATCGCCGACAATGGGGTCGGAATTCCTAAAGAGGAGCAGGGAAATATATTCGATCGTTTTTACCGGATCGACAACGAGTCCACGCGGACAGTCAAGGGGACCGGCCTGGGCCTGTATCTTGCCCGGCAGACCGTCGAAAATCATGGCGGCCGGATAAAGGTCGAGTCCGAGGGTATCGGCCGCGGCTCGGTATTTACAATAACGCTTCCCCTGGTTTCGTAGATGAGAAAAAAAATCCTGATAGTCGAGGACGAAGAGCATATCGCCGACGGGATCCAGTTGAACCTGGATGCTGAAGGTTACGATACGGTTGTTGCGGGCGACGGCCAGGCGGCCCTTGAGTACTGGCGCCAGGGCGATTTCGACCTTATTATTCTCGACATCATGCTTCCCGGAAAGGACGGACTTGATGTGTGCAGGACGATCCGGAAGGAAGCTGGACGGATCCCGATCCTGTTTCTTTCCGCTCGTGACCGCGAAGATGATCGTATCGCCGGTCTTCTGGCCGGCGGTGATGATTACATGACCAAACCGTTTAACCTTAAGGAACTCATGCTTCGGGTGGCGGCTATTTTCCGAAGACAGGTATGGTACAGCACCAACACCCTGGAGGACGATCGCTATCGATTTGGAAAATATTGGATAGACTTCAATACCTATCGTGCTCTTGGAATCTCCGGAGAGATGGAGCTTTCCCAGAAGGAAGTGATGATAATGAAGTTTCTGGCCGAGCATGCCAACGAGGTTGTCACCCGTGACATGCTACTCAATGCCGTCTGGGGATACAATGTCTATCCCTCCAGCAGGACGGTCGATAATTTTATTGTCAGGCTGAGAAAAGTCTTCGAGACGGATCAATCCAATCCGAAGTATATTCACACCATACGGGGCGCCGGATATAAATTCACTCCCGATGGATAGTATGATCGTACTTTAATGATCTTAAATTGTTTTTGAGAATGTCGGCTTGCTACCGGGCGGGTCTTTGCTTAAATAACTATCGAACGTCATGGCGATATTCCGGATAAACGTCCGTCCTACGGGAGTTACCTCGATTCCGCCATTACGCATGACAAGAAGGCCATCGGCAAAGAACTCGGCCAGACGTTGGTGCTCATCATAAAAATACGTGAGATAATCGATTCCTAACTGTTTCCTGATATCGTAAAAGTCAAGCCGAAAGTTGCACATCAGTGACATAATCACTGTCTGCCGAACCAGATCATCATCAGACAGTTTCATCCCGCGGTAGGTGGCCAGGCCCGTGTCGCTGACAGCGTTCATGTAAGCCTCCAGCCCGGATTGATTCTGAAAGAAAGAACTGTTGACATACCCTATCGACGACATGCCCAGGCCGATCATATCGGGCGATGATTGCACCGTGTAACCCATAAAATTGCGGTAGAGCCGGCCATCGTTCTGGGCCACGGACAGTTCGTCATCAGGCAATGCAAAATGATCCATACCAATCTGCCGATACCCCGCGCCGGTGAACATCCTGACCGCCTCGGCAAAAAGCCGGTATTTTATCTCCGCCGGAGGCAGATCATCGGGATCAATTCTGCTTTGATGTGTCTTTATCCCGGGCAGATAGGCGAAGTTGTACAGGGCCACCCGGTCCGGCTTCAGTGCGATTGCCTTCGCAAGTGATTCATGGAATCGAAGTTCGGATTGGCGTGGCAGGCCGTATATCAGGTCGATATTGACGCCTTTGAAGCCAAGTTTACGGCAGGATTCCACGACCCGGCTGACAAGTTCATAGGATTGAATCCGACCGATAGCCTCCTGTACCAATGCGTCGGTGTCTTGCACCCCGATCGAGATACGATTAAAACCACGAGAGGCCAGGAATTCAAGCTGCTCTGATGTGGTCACGCGGGGATCTATCTCAAGTGACTTTTCGCAGTCCGGCGTAAATTCAAAATATCTCCCGAAATCTTTCAGGATTGAATCAAATTGCATTATATTCAGAAAGGTCGGTGTACCGCCGCCGAAATGAAGCTGACTTATTTTTTTGCGCCCGCCCAGGTGCCCGGCTGTTTGCTCCATTTCTTCAATAAGAGTTCCGACATAATTTTCGACACGCTTGCCGCTCCTGGTGATATAGGTGTTACAGCCGCAATAGTAGCACCTCTTACGGCAGAAAGGGATATGCACATACGCGGCCAACGATCGGCCGGCGTGTAACGAGGCGGATTTCAATGCGTTGGCATAGTCACGAGGCCCGGTTTTTTCGGACCAGACCGGCGCTGTGGGATAGCTGGTGTACCTTGGTCCGGGACGATCATACTTTCTGAGCAGTTCGACCGGAACCGATGTTATTCCATTTCCGGACGTCATGTTCATCTCCTGTAATTGTGAACCGCTTCCACCATGGCATAAACCGATTCAATCGGTGTTTCGACCATAATGCCGTGCCCGAGATTAAAAATCAGGCGGGAGAGATCATCGATACTGTCAAGGAGCCGTGATGTTTTTTCCCGCACATGCTCGACCGAGCCAAATAGTACCGCCGGATCAAGATTCCCCTGCACCGCTTTACCAGGCAGGGATCTGGCGGCATCGGCAAGGCTGGTACGGTAATCGATACCGACCGCCTCGCAATCCACGTCTTTTATCATATCAAGG
>Ga0209834_10000582_pt1 | contig 22256 bp, 22 predicted proteins | sample Mar14236cmmetaG_FD_184134 | JGI IMG/M metagenome (GOLD analysis project Ga0209834, IMG submission 184134) | Marine hydrothermal vent microbial communities from Guaymas Basin, Gulf of California to study Microbial Dark Matter (Phase II) - Marker... ...
AAAAATCGTTTGAAATGGCTTCCAGTCTTAATGACCGGCTTTTTGCAGCACGCGGTTACTTGATCGTGTCCGCTCTCAATCGGTCGGAAGTTAGAGTACGGGAAATGGGACAACTGCTTACCGATCATTACGAAGAAGCGATAGGAATTTTCCCTGCCTTTTTTGATGAAGTTTTTGCTGCTGCAGAAAAATCCGGAGTAATGAAAGACAAGGAATGGGAAGTTGTCGCTGAATTGTATGAGAAGCATGGAAATAAAGGAAGATGATAAGACATTGCGTTCCCAAAGAGGGAACGGTTAAATTTGCTTCGCATTTAACGTCCTAAAGCTTTGGGAACGAGAGGAGGAGAGTAAAGGTTTCCAAATATTTGGAAATATTCTAACATATTTCTAATTATAACCTTTTTAGAGTAAGCTCACTCATTTTATTCTTATTTGTCTTCTGCTTTTGATTGATTCACCAGGCATTTGTAATAATTAACTAAAGTTTCGGAGTAGATGTTTTTAAGGTTATTTACATTTCGCACATACTGTGCTAAGACTTTCATTGGTTTTTGGTTCTGAGAGCTTGCGCTCTATATTACAAACATATCGTTCCTTGTGGAACTTTTAATTCAATCTTTCATTCATAACCTTCTACGCCGTAGGTGTTGAATATTTATAACCGGATGCGTAAGCTTCCGGTATATGAATAAAACGGTACAGAGCGCCATAGGTGCGATATATTATTGGAAAATATGCCATCAATCACAAACGTGTCGATCCTGACAAAGCATTTAGTGATGGATATGGTTTTGCAATGTTCAAACATCTTATTCCTAAACTTGTTAATATCTTATTTCTAATATTCTTGTTTTTTTTGGCAAAATATTTTATTTCATCTTTGTGAACTTTGTGTTTTTGTGTCTTTGTGGCAACATTTTTGGTTCTGCCTGCCCTGTTAAATTTTCTTTTCTATTTAACTGGGGGCTTGTCCGGGTTAGGAAGGTAAAACTATCTTTATTTTACCTTCTCTTCGCTCATATCATTTCTCATTTATTGTTAATATAGTCCATAATGTTTGGGCACTGCCAAGTTTTTCATGCTATTCTTCTTACTTATTATGCGCACGTTTGTTAGCGATTTTTCCTTTATCTTCTTGCTTCAATACTTCTGCACGGCATCAGTGCACATTTTTACCACTTGCACTAAAAACAGTAAAATTAGTGCACGTTAAAAAGATTTGCACTAATAACCCAAATGTCGGTGCAAGTTAATTCTCTTTCAATAAATTAAAGAGAGGAATATTTATTTAAATAATTTATAGACCTTCTTTAATGCTTCTCAAAATTCCGATAGATTCTAAATTTTTCAAATATTTTGCTGCAATATTTCTGGAAGCAATTTCAGCATCAACCAGATGAGCAATTTTTGTATAAACGTTTTTGAAGATTGATTCGATAAGATCTTTCGAGTAAATTTTAGGAAGTTCGGATTTTACTTTATTTGTTATTTCATCAATAAGAGATGATATATCTTTGCACATTTTCAGAGTTTGAAATGAAGTTTCTTCAATTGCTTTCAGCATAAACAGAATCCATTGATGCCAATTCTCATCTGTTGTAACTTCTCGTAACAATCTGTAATAATCGGCTTTGTGTTTAATAATATATCTACTGAGATATAGAATCGGTTCATTCAGCAAGTCTTGTAAAACGAGATAAAGCACATTAATAATTCTGCCTGTTCTGCCGTTGCCATCATAAAACGGATGAATAGATTCAAACTAATAATGAATAATCGCCAGCTTTATTAATGGATCAATTTCATCATCCGCATTTATAAAAAATTCCAGATTGGTAAGAAGTGAACGAATCGTAGCTTCGTTGTCTGGTGATGTGAAAAGAATTTCACCTGTCTTATCATTCATCAATTTCGTTCCTGGCAATTGTCTAATTCCTGCATCATTCTGCTCTAATTCTTGTTGAATGGCAACAATACCATTTGTTGTTAGAAGCTTGTTTTTGATAACTTGCTCAAATCCTTTGTAAAGAGCCCTCCTGTAAGCCAGAACTTCTTAAATAGCAGGATTAAACTCTTTTTTATGAACCGAAAGTTCTCGATAAAGTTCATCGTGAGTTGTAACAATGTTTTCAATTTCGGAACTGTCTTTCGCTTCTTAAAGCATTATCGAATTGATTATGATCTTTTTTTTCTGGAAGCATTTCTGCAAATCCTTTGAGCTCAGCCAGAATTTTATGTGATTTTAACGCCTGCTTCAAAATTTCTTTTGTTTCCAATTCGATTGCAGGTGGAATCAAGGTTAAATCATTATGTGGTTTTTCAGCATTAAATTTCATTATTACTCCCATAAATATTTTTAATTATTCGATAGAATTTATTTCCTTAAATTGCGTCAATTAAATTAAGTTTTGATAAACTTAGCAGTTTTGTTTACTGAATTACCTCTAACGTTCTCAGCATATATGACGTTGCGACCGAAGGGAGCAATGTCCCGAAGGGCAAGGCGTAGCCGTAGCGTATATGCTGTGTTATCTTATGTGCTGTGCCGTTCTCTATCTTGTTATGGGCGATAAAAACTACCCTTATCTTAATTTGCTGATTGATTGTCATGCAGTTGCTCCACTTGCTCGCTGAAATAAAATAGCTAACATAGCAGTGGCAACCGGGAATGTGACACACCATATAGCGAGAGATACCATCGTAGCCGTCATGATTCCCAATCCACCTAAAATGACACCTGCAATACCTGCCATACCGTTCACGATAAAAAGCCATCGTAACCATCTCTCCAATTTATCTCCGCTGAAAATTTGACTAACAAAAATCGCAGCCAAACCCATGAAGCCATAACCTATGCCTTCAATTGTGTTTGTGATTGAGTGGGGGCTACCAATGACAAACCATTCAAGTCCTTTTGTGTATCCGCTTAAGATATTTTCACGCACCACTGTCAGTAACAACCAGTAGTTAGCAGCGAGAACGGCACCATACATAACCGCGAATACCAACCCGAGCAAGCTCCAGATCCTTTTATTATCCGAAGCATAGTAGTGGATACAGGACATCATTATGGGGAATGTTAGGGCAAGCAGAAGACATGGTATTACCCAAACTATATATGGAATGGGCTCGAAGGAGGCTGCAAATGCTTCTATCCCCGGCCATTCTGATGGTAGAGAAGACATGTAAGAACCGAAAGCTACAATAAACCAGATGGTCCACACAGTTGTAAGAATCGCTGACCAGAAACCGATCCTATTGACTGTCTTATTTAACAAGCTGATTTGTGTTTTCATATCACAATCATCCTTTATCAACGTTCCTTTTTATTAATCTGGACACAACGATTACTAATGCCATTAAAATTATCCCGCCTATAGCTATATACATTTGAATAAACTTAGCCAGTGCAAAACAAGAATGACCAATTGCCCACCAATTTGGAAAGTTTACAGGATTTGATGCCATCATCAGAAGAAAAATATTTTCAATACCATCACAACATGCAGCAGTTATTCCAAAAATAGAAATAGAATATCCAATTTTATTCCAAATACTTCTTTCTTTTAATTTTCTTGTAAGAATTAACGCTAGACTAAAAAACAATGTGCCATAAGCAATCATAAAAACATAATCAAAGATATTAGCGATGATAAAAATCAACATATCCTCATTACTCATATGACTAAAACTAGATTTAATATATTCAGCACTAAATCCGAGTTGGGTTTCATTAAGAGTCCCAGGATAATTGGATAATTTTAATGAATACATCACAATAGATGCTGTAATAATAAGCAGTGGTAAACTAAAGATTAAGAGATATTTTGTGGTTTTTTCTGTTGGTCTCTCAGATAAGAAATCTAACATCATAAATCGCCTCCCGATATATTTCTATTCGTTTCATTCGTTGCCCCATTCATTTTATCTATAGCATTCTGTTTGAATTGTTTCATAAACAGTTCCATTGAGAATGGTCCGCCATGCCCAGGATAAACAGTTTTTATTTCCAAACTTTTCAATTTCTCAACACTAGCATTCGCCGTTGTTAAGTCGTCCATAATAGAACTGAGAACAGGTTTATCTTTGTTTTCGAATAGATCACCACAGAACAGGTCGCCATTGGCTGTCAGTATTCCTATTGAACCCTTTGAGTGTCCTGGAATATGAAGAACTTTAGCATCGAATCCATATTCAGAGAGATCGTATCCCTCATCAATATATAAATCTGGTTTGAATCTTTCCTTTTTGCCAAATCTGAATAGGATGCGAGCTATCATTCCGAGGAGAATATTGCCTTTTCTCCTGTTCCAGAACATATTTCTGCGTTCGACCATTCCTGAATCGTCATAGTGCATGACTATTTTTGCACCAAACTTTTCACGGATATGGGACGCATTGCCGGTATGGTCAAAATCTCCATGTGTTAAGACGATGAGCTTGAGATTGCCGGGTTTACAGCACGCTCTTTCGAGTTCTTTTTCAAGTTCGGTGCGCTTATTTGAACATCCCGTGTCGATCAGGATATAGCTGGTGTCGGTTTTTATGAGGTAGCAATTTACGGTACCTAACTTATAAGGTAGCGGTAAACAAATGATAATGATTTTTCTCATAGTCGTGTTAAACACCTTTTTAGTATTAAGTTTTTCTCGCCCATCCTTTTTGTCTTTCTTAGGCACAGCATTTCAGATAACGGATGGCAATAAGAAACGTAGGGCATTTAGAAACTCCAACTTATCAAATTACCAAGCCGTTTATTAAATGTTATATCGCTCAAATTTAGCACTTTCTGCCATGTTTTTTATATTGCGTGTTGTGTGGTGTAATTATTCATTATTCAATATCTTACAGTCATTCATAACTAAAATAAATTGATGAAACAGATGATAAAGTAATGAAAACACAAATAGAAAGATGTATAAAAAAAGCATATTTTTCTGCTCTTTTTAAAGCTCTGACATTTTCATAATCCTTCCAAATTATCCTGATTATCATCAAAGCAGAAATTAATGAAAACAAAGCTATCAATGATAATGGATTTAAAGAAGACCTACCTGCTACTGCCAATATTAGAGAGACATAAATTAAAATAACCAAAAGCGTTGTAAGATAGCGACCGGAAACTTTATTTGTGAAATACATTACTGTTGTTTTATATCCTAATTTTTTATCATTGTCTTTATTGATTAGCTCTGTTATCCATACCCACAAACCTGTTGAAACAACAACAGGAATTGAAGCTAAATAAACTGTACGGGTAATATCTCCAACTTGAACAAGGTAGGCACCGAGTACAGGCAACATACCAAGTCCTACACTAATAACAACTTCACCATAAAGACGTTGATGAAAACTAAATGGAGGTACTACATAAAGTACACCAACAAAAACTGACGTTATCCCATAGACAATGAAAATATAATCAGGAACATTAGTGTGAAAATGTAGCGTATTATTAATATACAACCCTATTAAAACAGTTATGAGTAAACTAAAAATTCCTGAAATGAAAAGCGTTTTTCTTTTTATTTTTGAATTGACTTTTTGTGTGAATCCAAAATACAGAAAAGTGAATCCAACATGTCCCAATAAAGTTGCAATGAGAAAGAGTATCGCTTCAATAAACTTGAATTCAAAGTCAGGTGGATTAAGCCAAAAAGGGAGAGTTGTACCAATCAGAGCAGGAAGTAGTGCAGCAGACCAATATCGTTTCCTGAAATATTCATAAATTATATTGTTCAGATTTTGCATTACTAGCCTAATTTGTTTTTATTCAATGCCATACAGTGTTATAGTTTATTTTGTAGTCATTGTAAAAATAACATTATCTCCACTCCACATATCTTCCTTGGGTAAAATATTATCTCTAAATCGAATGTTGGTAAACTTATGTTTTTTCAGAATTGTTTCAATATCATTTCGAGAAAAGAAATGTGTCCAAAATCTGTAAGTTTCAATGTTTTCTTCCATGTCAATAATATTATGTTGAAATAGGATGACTTTTTCTTGTGGATATAAAAATGATTCAGATAATGCTAAGTAAGGTGAATCTTTCCAAAAACCAACATTAGTAGCTTCCCAAGTCTTTGGTGATGTTTTGTTTTCAAGCTCATTGTCCTTTAAAACATCAAAAATGAATGTCCCACCTTTTTTTAACACTCGGAAAACCATTTTCATAAGACGTTCTCTTTCATCTGGTGTCAATACACCGAAATCAGTATAAATCATTACAACCAAGTCATAGTTGTTAGATTCTAATTTTATTCCTAAGTAGTCTGAATTTAAGTAGGAAATATCAAGCTTTTTATCTTTCGCAGATTGTTTTGCATATTCAATTGAATTTTTGGAAATGTCGATTCCTGTCACAATGTGACCGGCTTTTGCAAATATTTCCGCATATAGTCCCGGACCACAACCTAAATCAAGTATATTCAGTTTTCCTTTTCCTTTTTGCGTGTTCAATATCCAATTTGCTGTTTTATCAATGGTTGACTTCTTTCTACTTCCAAGGTCAATATCAGGATTCAAGTGAATATTTAATAATTGCTTCGAAATATGTTCGTCAGTCCACATAAATGCAGTACCCTTTTCATAGATTTTGGGCTTTTCGGTCTTAGAGATAATATCAGTTATATCCATTTTTATTCTTTTCTTACTGTTTTAAATAATGAAGTTTTAGTTTCTTATTATGCCTTGTATCCGTTTGGCTAAATCGCCCTGCGAGTTTTCAATGCCCTTCACTGTCAAGTTGCAGTTAAGTTTGTTTGAAAAACGGCCGCTCAAATACGCTGTATCAGCCGCATAGCGTATGATAGCATATTATAGTGTGTTATTTTTTTTATTTGCATATGAATTAAAAAACAATTGAATTTCAGGCATAAAGTCTATAAATTTTTCGTATCTGTTTCTGCTTGTTTCATATTTACCCAATAATTCGACAAGATCTTCTATTGCCGGAAATCCTTCTTTTTTATCAATTTTTATTCTTCTATTAACTGTTTTCTGATCGTTTTTTGAATAAAAATATCGAATCGTACAGGCTCTCACAAGGTATTCATATATCATAATATTAGGTAGATAATAATTGGCTGGAGGTTCCTTATCAAATATCTTATCTGCTGACTCTTTTAGTGTTTTATAATTTTTATCAACCAAAGGATTGATATAAGAATGACAAAATTCATGAACAATAGTAGGAGTAATCCAACGATTTGAAAAAGTAGGAGTGTTACTCCAAAATTGTGTTGATGCTCCAATAATTGCAATGTATTCTTTCGTTCCATCTTTGTGTGTAACAGTTAAACCATAATTACCACGTCCGTTCTGCATTCCCAGTATAATTGTGTATTTGCCAGGTTGATATCCAAAATACATTTCAAACCACTCCAAAATGCTATCTCTTTTTATGTGACTGTATAAGTTATTTATGCTCCTTTTATAAAGCTCTTGTTTGTTATTATAAAATTGCATGAATGAAGTAGTTGCGGAAAAGGATTTGGCAGCTACAATGAATTCATTTGCTAATTTTTCGGTCCAGCGATGATCTAATCCTTCGGGTGAGGAAGATAATGAATTCTTGGGTTTTAAAGCTGGAAGAGAATTTAAATATACAGCAAGTGACATTGGAGCACTGCCATTTATCCGATTTAGATTTTTTTGTTGAATGGCTAAGCTAATAGCCTTATGATTCTTGTATTTCCCAAAACGATCTTCTATATCGTTAATATATTTGGGGAATTTATTAGTGTTATATTGCTCAGTATCTGCAAGCCTGTGTATGATACAAAATAATTCTACAACCGGATCAACTTTAATCTCAATTGGGAAGTCTTTGTTCGAGTATTCTTCATCATTTTGTAAACATGATGAAAATATCATAGGAAAAATTGTTAAAATGATTATTATCTTTTTATTCATTTCTCTAATCGGTTTCAATTTGTCATGATGCCGTATAACTTTTAGGTAAAATGCTCTTTATTATGCCACATAACGATCAAGTGTATGAGCAGTGGCGGTGTTTTCCACACTTTTGTTCATTTTTGCACTGCCGTTGATATTATTCATATTCGTTCTTTTTAGCACTTTACCGCCATTGCTTATACACAATGTTCTCGGCAGTATCTTTTTCATAGTCATCAAATAAAGTTATGATTCTTTCTTGTTTTGTTTCTATCGGATAATTTGAAATGAACAATTCGTATCCTTTTTGGTTTCCATTGTTACCTACATTTCGCATTCCATAAGTTAGGTTCCATTTTTTAATATTTGCGAATGAAAACAGATCTCTAATATATTCGCTATCATCATAAGTAATTAACCATTTATGATTTGTGAGCTTTAGTACTTCTGCAAATCTTTCGTGGTCAAAAGTTTTATGTAATTTCCCATTTTTCCCATATAAAGCTGATTTTGTAGCCGAATAATAAGGCGGGTCAAGAAAAATAAAAACATTTTCACCTTCTGCTTCAATTACTTTTTGATAATCCAAGTTTGTAACCTTCGTATTGTTTAAAATCTGTGATAATGCTTTAACTCTTTCTATACTAGATTGTGTAAATCTTTTATTAAATGCCGCATTAGAAAATCCACCGCTTTCGGTTGTTCCCGAAAAAGTTATTCTGTTAAATACAAAAAATGCAGTTGCTTTTTTCAAACTATCAAAACCATTGATATTTTCTAACAAATATTTATGTAATTCTTTGCCAACTTTGAAATTATCACGCCAATATTGTATTTGTTGGATTAGCTCGTTAGGATTTTGCTGTGCTTGTATCCAAAAATGATACAGATTTTCATAAATATCATTTATCCAAAATTTTTTGTTGGGATATTTTTGTTTGAGATATACAAAAACAGAACCACCACCTACAAAAGGTTCCCTAAATTCATCAAATTCAGGTATCAAAGGTGCGATGAATTTGATGGCTCTACTTTTTCCGCCAGGATATCTTAATGGACTTTTTATCATTATTATGCCGTTTTTTCAATTATGACTTCAAAACCATTTTCGTCAGCTTCTTTAAACAATTTTTTAAGTATTTCTTTTTGTCTTTTGTTCAAAACCGTATTGGTTTCAATATCAGATTTAGAAATATCACTTGTTAATTTTGACGAAGTTAATTTTAGAACAGGAATTGCCGTGTAATTACTGTTATTTATCGATACATTTTTAAGATTTGTATAGAGTATCATTTTAAGTAATCCGTCTTTAATATCGCCAATACTTGGCAAAATTGAGTTCTTTGAATGTTTAGCTTCAATTAAATAGATTTTGTCTTTTTCAATTCTTATTTCATCGGTAGTGAAATAATATTTTCCGCCGAGATAATTTTCAATAGTTATAGTTGCCTTGGTTAGTGTTGATAAAGCTTCTTTCGGTTGAACAGTCTGCATTTCTCGATTTTGGGCTTCTTGTGCTTTTAATCGTGAAGTTTGCATAAAATCTTTTACACCGTTGATAAATTGATTGGCAAATCTGTCAATACCTTGTTCGTTGTGAAATTCAACTCCTAATTGTTTCCAGATTGTATTATAGGCTACTTTTGCTTTTTGAATTAAATTAGGAAATGATTTTTTGATTTCTTTTAAATTCCAGTTCAATGCGGAACTATGATAATTTTTAATTTCGGATATTTTTTGTTTTATCAATTCATTATCAAACTGTTGATTAGTTATTTTGTTAGCTCGTGTTTTATGTTTTTCAGCTGTTTTGTAATACGCAAAAACCACAAAAACATCAAGCAAGCTCATCAACGAAACAGTGTCCCATTGGATAAAATCTCTATCGCCTTTTTTGCCTTCATCTTTGATAATAGGAATAACCGTTATTCGTTTTGCTGTGCCGAGTGTATTATAAACTCTTTCGTAAGGATAAGAACGAGTTCTTTTGGGAGAAACCCATTTTGACAATCCAAATGAAAAGCCATCATAATTTATCAAACAATTTGCAGGTAATTTATTGATATTAAAGTTTTTAAAATCAAAAACTGTCAAATCATTAGTTAGTTTCGGATTGTATTCAATTCCCGTTATTTGTGCTGTTATATTCATATTTCTTAATTTCCTTTTTCAAAAAACTCTTTTATAAAATCAATTAACCACATTTTTTCTTTTTTCAATATAATCCAATGTTACAAATCTGTATTTCCCTTTCTCCCTTTCTATAATTTCCAAATTATTGGAATTAACTTTTTGTCTAATAATTTTTTCCAAATCTCTAATTATTTCAATGCCTATTGAATTTCGGTTTAATTGATTTGCCACTCTCATTGTCGTTCCGCTACCGAGGAATGGGTCAAGAACTGTTTCGCCAACATATGAAAAAAGTTTTATTAGTCTGTAAGGTAATTCGTCTGGGAATGCAGCAACTCCTTTTTCAAGTTTTGAACCGGGTAAAACATTGGTTATTTCCCAAATAGTTTTATGCCAATTGTTATTTTGAAATTCTTTTTTATCAATTTTTGATTTTTCTCTTACTTCTTTTGAAATTGAGCGATAATTAAATTTACCTTTTTGAAAAATAACAATACTTTCCAAAAGGTTATCAGGATAAAAATACATTGGATACGGATTTTGCAATAATACTCCGCTACGTTTACTTATTCGTAAATAACCGTCGGGTTTTTTCCAAATAATTTTATCTCTGTATCTAAATCCGACATTTTGAAAAATTTTTATTGCATCAGCTGTTATAGGATATTTTTCACCATTTACAAGCATATCGTCAATGTTCAAAGCAAATATTCTGCCTTGTTGTAATACACGGTAGGCTTCTTTTGCCATTTTTTTTAAGACACCGAGATATTGTTCGTAATTGTTAAAAAGTCCTTTATAGTCAAACGGTGCATTAAAATAAGGCGGAGAAGTAATAATTAAATGAATACTTTCATCAGATATTTCTTCCATACTCATTGAATTCCCAAATATTATTTTATGTTGTGTTTTCATTTAATCTTTTTCTCCAAAATTACATTTTACATTCTTATTGACCAACTTTGTTTTTCATATTGCCGAGAATGGTTTGGCGTGTGCGGCGGGATCGGAATGATCACGTCGTAAAACAAACTGACCCAAACCCTGAACCGTAAGGTTCAGGCAAAGAACACTGACCAACCCTACCGCTGACACGTTTGTTAGCTACCGTTTCCTTTAAACTTTTCGATGTTTGCATTTACTATTATTCTTACTTCTTCTAAATCACTTCTTTGATTAATTGTATACGGAGTCCATTTGTTTTCATTATTATATGTATAAATTACGAAAAAATTTCTTCTTGGGCAAGCATAAGCAAAAACTCTTCCTGAGAATTTTAATGAGATGTCATATTTTGTTGGTTCAACTAAAATTCTGGATTTATCAATTGCTTTTAAATCATTTAGATAATCATTTAATAAATTTCTAAAATTATCATCAGTAATATAATCAAGTCTATCTTTTAAAGAATAACTTTCGATAGTTTCAGGTATTCTTGGTATTGAGACTTCATTAAAAACTGGGATTATATCCTTATTATCATCAATTTTAATGCATCTATAAGTATATAACGAAATTGGAATATCAATCCATTTAAATCTGTTTAATAAATTTACAGAGAAACTTGGAGCAATTAACATTAATCTGATTTGCTGTTTTAAATCAATTTTGAACTTTTTATAAACATTTGAAATGGCTTCAATATTATTACTGATATAATCATAATAATCAATACATTGAACAAGCATTGTGTCGTCTTCGATTATTTTTAACTCAGAAACTATTAATGCGTTACCACTATCGACCATCAATACATCTAAAGGTCCTCTGTTAGTATTTCTTTGATGATCAATGTATTTTAAACCATCCTCAATCTGAGTTGGATAAATTCTAATTAAATCTTCTAATTCTGCTTCAGAGACATCAACATATTTAATATTTTTTTTCTCCATCCTCAATCTCCTTTTTCAATTTTATGGTAGCTAACGGCTGGCGGGTATGCGAAGTTGCCCGATAGGGCAATTTAGGTGAGCGAAGCGAACCGCATACCCGCCTGTTAAGTGACCCCGATAGGGGCGAGGTGCGAAGCACCGCAGAGTGCCCAAGCCCGCCTGAATTACTTTTTGTCATTTTCATCACACCCCGTAGAGTAGGTTTTATAAAGATATTCATAGTTCGCTATTATATACTTACCAACAGGGGAATTTTCAGGTATTATTAAATATGGTCTTAATTCTTCTTTTTTATATTTAACAAGCCCTGATCTATAGTTTGTTAGACCTAAATATATCTTATTATCTATTTGAACCATATGAAAACGAGGAACATCATTATAGGTTCTATATTCAAAATATTTTTTCATCGTATTTTTGTCACCCACTTTCTCTTTAATAACTGCGATAATTTGTCTTAGATTCTTATTAAGTTCATCTCGCATTTCTTTAATAGATTGATGTGGAGGTGGTAACTTGTTCGCAATGTGTTCCAATACATAATCGGGAGCATGTGGAGAAATAAAGAGTATTTCCACTTTGCATTTTTGTTTTATTTTGTTAGCCAATAACTCCAATACACCATACGATGCAATTCGGATATTTCTATAACATACAACCCTTATTAATTTTTTAGCACCTTTTAATTTCTCTAAAAGGAAACTCTCGCTGTAATATCCTGTTGGAAATATAGGATATCTTATTATTTCCTCTTGATACACTTCTCCAATTGTTTCTAAGGCACCAATAAATTTACCTCTCAGCTCACTCAGTGTAGGAATAAGTTTCCTCATTTCTTCTTCAGTAACTTTATTATCACTTAATATTTCGGTTAAATATGTTAGCATATAGTCCAGCTCTTCGATTTTTAAGGTTCTCTTCATGAATTCTCTTTCTTCTTTCTTTGCTTTTGCCAATTTTCCAACCTTATAAAGAAGATACATTGAAATTATAAGACCCAGAACACTCGCAACGGTACTAATCAGTGTTACCATCTCTAGATTCATCGCAATCTCTCCAAAAGATTTTTGATTTTCTCAATAAGGTCAAATCTCATCCGTTTTATAGCTTCTTGACTAAGACCCGCAATATGTGGAGAGAAAATCACCTTATGCTCCGGACATAATGTTATTTCATCATCATAGTAAACATCTAACCCGCATCGTTCGATGTATCCTTTCTTAATTCCATCAGGGATAAGCCCTTTTTCAATAATTTCTGGGCGGGAAGTGTTGATAAGTATCAAAGGCTTTTCTCTATTAAGAGAATGTAACAAATCTTTGTTAATTAGATTTTTGGTTTTATCTGTTAATGGTATGTGGATTGTGAGTATATCACATTCTTTTAAAAGATTTTCTAATTTATCTCGAAAACCTGCCCCTATTTCGATAAATTCCTTATGTTTTTCAGGGTGAAAAGTCCATACTAACACGTTCATATTAAATGCTCTTGCAAATTTAGCTACATAATATGCTATTGGTCCAGCCCCTATAATTCCTAAAGTCTTTTGGTATAGTTCAATCGGTCTATCAGATACACCTTTTCTTCCCAACCCCCCTCTAACCGCCATATTTCCTTCTAGAAGTCTCTTAACTAATGACAGGATAAGAGCCCATGTATGCTCTGCTACCGATATAGCATTAGAATGAGGTACATTAACGATTTCAACACCTTTAACTTTGAAGGCATTAATGTCTATATGGTCTAAACCAACGGATAACGTCCCTATTATTTTCAAACGACCAATACAAGAAGCAATGTCTTTATCTAGCTTCTCGAAAACTCCGCAAATAATAATATCATGATCTCTCACTATGCCGCATAATTCTTTTTTAGTCGGGCGCTCTGATTTTGGATGAACTGTAATTAAATCTGAGATTTCTCTCAGTTTATTCATAAACTCAATGTCATTTTCAAGTGATTTTATACAGAGGTATATTTTCAAATCTTTCATTTTTTCACCTCCAACTTATATTCTCTATAGGAGTTAGAGCAGGGATACCCTTTAATAGCGGTTATGCTTTTTTTCTTAGGCTTCATCCAGATGGCTCCGATAGTGGTAGTATCATCATCATAAAAACCGTGTCTACAAATAGGGACACTATGATCAGAAAATAGCATTTTTACCTCTTCATCTTTCAACATGCTATTAATATTTTTTAATTTCTCTTGGAGGAACATCCATCTTTGGAAAGAAGTTTCAGAATAATCTATTGTATAACCTGAAAGTTCTGAACTTATGCTATGATTAGTATGCACATAAAAAGAGTCTTTAGGAATTTTAAGAACAGAAACATGATTTGCAGTAGCTTCAAGGCTAAAACAAGCACCGGAAGAATCTACCACAATGTAATTATGTCCACTCATCCTTGGTAAATTTTTAATGATGGATATTGCTTCTTTAGATGTAGATGACATAATTAATGCTTTGTAAACGATAGAGCTAAATGGCAACCCAAGAGCAACATCCTTTGATCGAAGATTCTGTATCATAATAGCGACACCATTTTCATTTATTCCAAAATAAGCATGTCCCAGTAGGGTAGTAAGTACAAGTGTCTTATATCCCTCAGTTGGGAGTCGTCTAATAAAAATAGTGTGATTCTCGTAGAATTTCTTAATATCCCATGTTTGTCCACAGCCAATCCAATCTAAAGATGTGAGATTCTTACACCATATGAATGCCGTGCATTCTTCTTCTATTAAGTTAATTCTTAACAGATCGATAAAATCACTAAATCCAGAGTAAGCAATAATTTCACCAGGGGGTATTTGAAGCTTTTCTCCTATTTGCTTAGATTCTAGCCAGCACTCGTAACAATTTTCTTTTGCAATTTTCTCAATTTCATCAAACATTTTTTTGAGTTTAATATTATCATCCATATATTTTCTAATGGTCTTTCTTCTAAAATTAATTATATACTTAGCACCGTATTTTATTAGCTCACTACTTATCTTATGGGTTATTTCTTTTATATTTCCCGCTACTGTGATTATATCATATGTTTTCATGATATCGCCCCATTATATATTTTACAATTTTCTCAGTTATGTTAAAATCTACAACTCTTTGCATTCCTTCCCAGCGCGCAAATCCATTGATTTCTAGTACGAAAATTTCATTTGTATTTTTATCTTCGATAAAATCTACCGTTACAATCTCTCCATTTACAGATTTAGCTGCTTTACTTGCCAGAGATTTTACATTTTCAGATAATTTTATTGGATATGGCTTGCCACCTTGAAATACATTTGTTAGGATTTTCCCTTTCTGTGCGCATCTTTTCATGGCTGATAATACTTCTTTCCCTACTACTAGCGCTCTCATATCACATATGTTTTTAGTCTGGATAAATCTTTGTATAAGAAGAATCTCTTCTTTATCAAGTTTTTTCTTTAGTTTATTTATCTGATCTATACTCAAATATTCTATTCCAATTCCCCTAGAACCCAGTAGAGGTTTTGATATTACGTATCTACCTAATTTCTTGATATGATCGTACCAGACCTGGTAGTCAGTATATGAGGGTAAAGCTATAGTAGGGATTACAGGCAAATTATATTTTTTCAAAGCGAGATACGTAGCTATCTTATTTCTGCATAAAAGTATAGTTTCAGGTGAGTTAATCACTTTAATGCCTAAATCTTCAAAATACTTTAATAAATATATCCTATATTGAAGTGTAGTTAGTGTAATCTTTCCTAAATCTATTAAGTATATTTTTTCTACAGATTCCAGATCAAGTCTATTTTTCCCATTATTGAGCATAGTTTTTGCATCTAATTTTACCCATATATTTTCAATGGGTATCAAAAGGTAATCTATTCCATTACGGTAGTTGTTTTGCAAGAAGCTTTTTATAGCATTGTATTCATAACGATAATTCATTTCCTCACTATATATGAACAATATCATCCTAGTTTTACCCCCAATGAGTTTTGTATTCTTTTAATTTCGTTTATGTGGTCATTGTATTTTGCAATATCCTGTGGAGTTGCCAAATGATACCAAAATCCCTCATTAACTAAAACTTTAACAAATTTTCCATCTTTCAAAGCAAGATTCAAAGATTCCATAGTCAAAGATTTTTGAGGTAGCATTTTTAAGTAATCGAAAATTTCATGAGAGAAAATTGCAGTTTCCATACTACATAAGGTTGATGGGTTGATATCCGGATATATCTGTACTTCCGTTAGATACCCTTCTTCATTCATTAAAAAATGGGGATGGGTGGGGGCAATATTTTCTTTGGATCCTGTAACCACAGCTATTAATTTGTCGTTAGAAATAAATTCTTGGTAGATCCTTTGTAATATTTCAGGATAAAAAATTATGTCTCCATTGGTGTAAAAGAACGGAGTTTTTACCTGATTTGAAATATAGTAAGTTGCTTTAGCTGTACCGCTTTTTTTTGCATTTATTACTTTAAATTGGACGTCTTTTATTTTATACTTTTCCATAAACTTCATTACAAACTTATTGATATTTTCATGCGTATAATCAGTAGTTATCAATATCACTTTTTTAGTTCCTGTTTTTATTAAGGACAATAAAGGGTATGTTAATATCTCTACATCTTCAAATTTTGTCAGAACCTTAGGCATATTTCCTATAATATTTCTTAATCGGACACCTTTTCCACCTACAGGAATTACACCATACTTAACCATAGATTTGATCACTTTTGATACCTCCTATATTACATTCAAAGGTGGGCTTGGGCATTTCACTTAACGGTTGTATCCCCGCAATAAATTGCGTGAACACTACACGATTTAGTAGTATATGCGCAATATTGCGTGGATTTTTGTTTTAAATTTTGATGTTTACTTTTCATTTTTGGATTTTTCTATGATTAAATTATCCAATGGGCTGAAATTTTATTTTTTCCATTCAGCATATTCAATCCAATCCTGTAGAATTTTTCTGTTTTTTAAAATATTTGGTTTTCAGCGGCAAGGAAAAAAACAATATCCAATTTCTAATTTCAAATTTACCATTCTTCTGAAAAATAGATTAATTATTTAATCTTTATTTATTATGGCTTGAACAAATTCCTGTGTCGTTCTGACAACCCTTTTTGCAAGAGAATCATTCAAAGAAGCGCAGATCTTTGCACAGATAGATACATCATCCTTTAATAGTTGGAGGAGGTCATAAAAGGGGAAACGTGCGATCTCAACATCTTCAAGAGCTTTCACATAAGCGGTTCGTTGAACAGGAATAATAAAATTTATTTCACCAAAGGTTTCACCGGCGAAGAGCGTAGTTATCTGCTGCTCTTTCTTTTCTTCATCAAGACAGCATATAGAGACCGAACCCTTTTTTATAACAAAAATATCACGATTTTTATCCCGTTCTTCAAGAATAAAAGAGCCGGATTTATAGAATTCTTTTTGAGCGATCTTCTCGACCTTTTCCAACTCCTGCGCATCGAGATACTTCAAAAGTTCATTTTCGTTTTCTCGTTTGAAAATATTCATGTGAGTAATTGTAGAAAAGAAAGGGGACTGTGTGATATCGCAATCCCCTTATAATATTTATTTAAAACTATTCACGATCTGCGCGGATAGTTTATTTAATTCCTGCACCTGAAGTTTTGAATAGGTTTGATCCTCGGAGGAATAGATAATATCCTTAATTCTGCTCACATCCATAATTGCATTCTGAAAATACTGCTCTTCGAGTAATTCTTGATCAGAAATATTCGGCAGGTCGTGAAGAAGTGCATTGATCACAGATTTGTTTGCAAGTATAGAAGTGATCTGAAGATCGCTGTAATTTTTCATGATGAGATAGGAAGCATTTTGCAAGCCACGTGTCCATCCGCCAAATTGGATTAGAATAACGGAATCAAAATTATCAAGATGATAGAGTTCATCAGTTACATCGTTTTCATAATCCTCGATCTTCGTTTCAACTTTCTGCCAGTTATTATCGTCGAGAAAGATCTTGAGCGAGTCAGATAATTTAAGAAATTCATCACTGACATTCAGTATCTCAGCATAATGCACCAATTCTTTGGTGATATTAAGGAGCATGTCTTTGTTCTTAGCTTTAACAGCAATAAGCGCATCTGCAACACCGGCACCGAGATCAAAGGAAACTTGAGGAAGTGTTTTCGGTTCAGGTTTGATCCTGCCCTTCAATATACTATTAAAGTTTACGCCTTCAAGGGTCGCCAGATTTTCCAAGATCATAGAAAAGGGAACATGCTGTGTGTGATAGATCTTTACGATCACTTCACCTTCAACAATTTCCTGCTTCGGTGCTTTTTCCTTTTTTGCACAGCCGATTATTGCAATAAGTACAATTAGCACAATACAAATTAATTTTTTCATTCGTCCTCCAAGATCATACACTAAAATTAATAGCTTCTGTTTTATAAATTGGAAATACCCAAAAATTACTGTCAACAATTCTGAAGAAATGCATCAATTATTTGAACTTGAATCTGATGATTATGTATGTCAGGATGTTGATCAGGAATCCATAAAGTAACGCAATAACCACGTTTACATTATATGTATTATAAATTTTACCGAAGAAAATCTTTTTACTGCTCAGGAAATGATTTTTCGGATTATTCAGGAATTTGCCGTCAATTCGAGAAACTGCAATGTTGATGTCTTCGTTAATATAACGATCAGGATTGTTATCGAACAATAGTTTAGCTTTTCTTTTTCGCACAGATTTTATTTTTTGGTTGAACTCAGAAATGGAGATCTCCTTGTCGGATTTTTGTTGAAAGAGTACATTTTCGCGGTTATTGAGGTTTCCAAGATTTCTTTTATAGAAATTTAATTTTGCTTGTGCAGTAAAAAGTCCTTCAAAAAGCCATCTCGACGGCATAATATTGCAAAATTCCGGGATGGCTGATTCGGGATTGACTCTTGCAACTCTATTCATCTTTTCGAACTCAATAACAGCACCCGCGAAGATCATTTGAGGTATCATCACAATTGGAAGAATATTGATCATTGCTTTCTTGTCTTTTATCAAAGCAGAGGCAAGCAAACCCAAGGAAAAACCTACGAAACCGGAAAGGATCAAATAGCCGGTATAGACCAAGAAAATTCCTCGAATCTCAAGAATTACACTGGAAATTGCAATGTAAAGTACTGCTTGTAATAATGCAAAAATTGCAAGAGTTAGATTTTTCACGATCAAGAAAAGACTGGATTTGATACGCAGTTTTTTCTCGCGAATGTGTATGCGTTTTTCAGAAATAATTTCATCGAGACTATTTGAAAGTCCAAGAAAGATGAACACGATGATCGAGATGAATATAAAAATTTTCATATTCACATTTGCCGCAAAGGAGTAGCTCTGACCGGGTGAAGAATATCGCAAAACAAAAGATATGAGTATCGCAAGAAAGGGAGCTGCAATAAAAGTGACAGTAAGATTCGTTTTGTTTTTTAATTTATTCAAAACATTGCGCGCAAATAGGAAGCAGAATTGAGAAAAATATTCACGAATGGAAGTTCGTTTATGGAAGATTGTTTTTTTACTGACGGGCTCCTTTTCTTCTTCCGATTTATCCTGCCTTTTTCTTTTCATCAGCTCAAAAAGCTGGTATTTTTCAAACTTTGCTTTCCAGTGATTGGGCTGGTATTTCCTGAGCTCTTCATGTGCTCCCTCAAGAATATCGGATTTTTTATATACTGGATTTCCTTCAGCATCGAGAAGAGGATACTGCATGATGTCAAAAAGAAATTCAGCCATTTTCAGCTCTTTTTTCCTCAGCAGGTTTCCCAGACCGTAACTTATCTGATCGAGCTCGTCATTAAAATAGCCAAACACCTCTTCTGTGCTTCCAAAGAATACTTCTGTACCCTTTTGGTCGATCAGAAGGACTTTATCGAATTTCTGAAAAATATCGGGATTTGGTTGATGGATCGTTGCAATGATGATTTTTCCCTGCTCCTTGAGTTCATTGAGAATGTCTGTAATTTTTTCAGAATCCTTTGATGAAAGACCGGAAGTGGGTTCATCCAGGATAATAATAAGTGGTTCGGCAAGAAGTTCCAGGGCGATGTTAAGCCGTTTGCGTTCCCCGCCACTGAGTTTCTTATCCATGATCGAGCCAACCACAAGGTTTCTTTTTTCGGACAGCCCGATCTGCACGAGAATATTGTCGATCTTCTTCTTGAGCTCCCTGGAATCTCTGATATGAGGAAGCCGAAGCTTACCGCAATAAAAGAGGTTTTCATACACAGTCAGGTTGTTGAAAAGCAGATCATCCTGAGGCACATAACCGATAAATTTCTGAAAATATGAATAATTCTTAAAAAAATCAAAATCATTAATAAATATTGATGCTGTGTCTGGAATGATCTCACCTATCAGGCATTTTAACAGTGTTGTTTTGCCGCTACCGCTTGGACCGAGAATGGAAAGAAATTCTCCTCGTTTTACATAAAAATTTATCTCATCCAACGCAACCTTATTGTCATCTTTGAATGTGTAGTGAAGGTTATTTACCTCCATTTTGATAACTTCCAGTTCGACTTTGTGAATATCAAAAAATTTATTGAAACGGATGGTTGTTTTGCCGATTGTAACCACATCCTTGGTGAGTTCGAATTCTATTTCCTTTTCGAGTGGCTGATGATTAAGGTATATCTGGGGAGTTTTTATTAAAGGCGAAATATAATAATTATTATCTTTCTTTGAAATTTTGATAAGTGCATGGGTAGATTTATGCTCGTTCATTCTGAAAAAGTCTTCATAACTTTCCAGAAAGAGTGTATCAAAACGCCTCTCATCTCGTGCAAAAGTGAGTTTTTCTGTAAGGATATCCATCGGAGAAAGCTCGATGACATCATTAAAAATAAAGCGATCTGTAATGATGACTTCATAGCCCGAACCCCTGGCGAGAAGAGCTTTGTTCTGAACTATTTTTCCATCGAAAACCTGGATCCTGAGCTTATTCTTTTCCTGTGTGAAATCAACATCAAAACTTTCTTTTGTGTATTTGATAACTTTTGCTACCTCCTCTACTTTATTATGATAGAGCTTCAAAATATCATGATAGGAGACTTCGACTGCATCTTCATAAGTGTGACTTTTCAGAATGATGCTTTCATCTTTTTGAAGTTTCATAAGCACATTTTTTTTCAGTGCCTGCGAGCCGATCCTGTACATTTCATCAACATAACTTCCCACAAGAATTAGATCTTCGATGATCAAAATTATGATCTTGTAAGGTGTATGGTTTTTATCTTTGAGCAGGATATCGCAATCTGAACTTTCTCCAAAAAGAAGAAAATTCATGAAGAGATTATTGTCGATATTTAGCAGAAATTCCTGCAAGCTGAGCTCGATAAAGTCTTTTTCTTCCTCGATGAGGTCTATGATTTGTGAATAGAGTCGGATGTCTATTTCCAGCAATTCAACAACTTCCAGAATATCCAGTCTGTCCATTACAGAGAAATCATCGCTGATATGTGCAATGAGCAGAAGGTTCATCAGCAGTGTTATCTTATCAGGAAAACGCAGGTCATTCTTGATAATACTGATCGCCTGCTTGAGTGGAATGGGATTTTCGATCAGGCGCTGAATATGATGAATGTGAATCTCTTCCTTCCGGAATGTAGTTTTGATAATGTTGTATATTTTTTCTATGTCATTCTTGGAAAGCTCCTTTTTATTGAAGCGAATGAGAGTGAGATACAATGCAACAACTGCGTTGATAATATCGTCGATATTTTTTATGGGAGCTTTCTTCATCATAGGATTTCCTTATCGAAGCTGCGGATATTTTCTTTCACAACTGCTTGGTAGAGGAGTGCGTTTTAAATGTCAATTTTTTTGGGAATGCAGAGCACGCCCAGATTCACGCAAAGCACGCAGATTTTCGCAGAAAACAGTTTTGAAAAATATTTTACCACCCGTCTTCATTTCATTACGCCGTGGCAGGCAGAGAGCACCAGTCTCCGTTTCACTACGCCGTGACAGGCAGAGAACACAGAGGAATATTTCGGATTTCGGATTTCGGATTTCGGATTTTAGATTTCGGATTTCAGATTGCGGATTTCAGATTGCGGATTTCAGATTGCGGATTTCAGATTGCGGATTTCAGATTGCGGATTTCAGATTGCGGATTTCAGATTGCGGATTTTACCATCTTCTCACATCTCAAATCGTTCACGCTGTGAAATACCAAAGCTAAATTTTTGATTTATTTAACAGGGTTAATCGACATTCAATTTTTTAATACTACAAAGTATTAAAAGACGTTAGAGCATCCTACTTAAAAAAAAGCGTGTCATTCCCGAGCCCCAT